>OGIE01002178.1_pt1 | contig 24981 bp, 30 predicted proteins | sample 1571581 | NCBI WGS metagenome assembly OGIE01 (sample SAMEA2582021, study PRJEB24529) | metagenome | biome: Human gut stool | place: China | collected 2011
GCCTTCTAAGCGTGCGGTCAGGGGTTCGAATCCCTTCGTGGACGCCATTTAATAAACAACAACCTTCGGGTTGTTTTTTATTTTATATATATCTCTTCAAAATATAAATTTAAAAAAAATTGTAATTTTTTATTGCAATCATTTCATATTCATGCTAATATATATGAGCAGTTGAAAGTAAGCAGTGTCTACGTAGCTCAGCTGGATAGAGCACACGCCTTCTAAGCGTGCGGTCAGGGGTTCGAATCCCTTCGTGGACGCCATTTAATAAGCAACAACCTTCGGGTTGTTTTTTTATTTTATGTAAATATTTTTATAAGCAAAAAGAGATTTCAAAATAGCATCCTTGAGAAATCTCTTTTTTTACATTTAAATTAAATCTATCAAAAAACACATATGGTAACAAAACAGATGGAACAAGTTTCATCTTTAATATTTAGTCTTATTCTAGCAAAAAATCATATGGTAACAAAACGACATAACGATTCTTCTTGGGCACTACTTCGTCTTATTCTAGCAAAAAATCATATGGTAACAAAACTTACTGCCTGTTGAGAAGCATTCTTTTCTTGTCTTATTCTAGCAAAAAATCATATGGTAACAAAACCACAATCCAAAATCAGTTAATGACATGACTGTCTTATTCTAGCAAAAAATCATATGGTAACAAAACTCACTATTTACGCGGACTTGCGACCGCCTAGTCTTATTCTAGCAAAAAATCATATGGTAACAAAACCGTCGCCATAAAATACTGGTGTGTATCTTTGTCTTATTCTAGCAAAAAATCATATGGTAACAAAACGTCCTTCAGCCCAATACCATATTATCAAAAGTCTTATTCTAGCAAAAAATCATATGGTAACAAAACACAAACAATCGTCAGTTCTTCCTTTTCCACGTCTTATTCTAGCAAAAAATCATATGGTAACAAAACAGAAAATAGCATAGAATATTGAACCCATGAGTCTTATTCTAGCAAAAAATCATATGGTAACAAAACTCAGCTCACTGGCCACTCTTGAATCATTTAGTCTTATTCTAGCAAAAAATCATATGGTAACAAAACTGTTGATACGTATATTTTGTTTGTGTCTTTGTCTTATTCTAGCAAAAAATCATATGGTAACAAAACGACTGAGACACCTTATCAATTTTATGTAACGTCTTATTCTAGCAAAAAATCATATGGTAACAAAACAGGCTTCTTCAATCATTAAAATAATTTCATGTCTTATTCTAGCAAAAAATCATATGGTAACAAAACTGATAACATCAACACGTTTCATAATTACATGTCTTATTCTAGCAAAAAATCATATGGTAACAAAACGAAGCATCAATCCATCAGGACCTTCTGGATGTCTTATTCTAGCAAAAAATCATATGGTAACAAAACTTGATTTAGCAACCGCATAAGCTTGAATCTGTCTTATTCTAGCAAAAAATCATATGGTAACAAAACATATGATAGAAAAGGAGATGAATATTAAAAGTCTTATTCTAGCAAAAAATCATATGGTAACAAAACATAATGTTAGAATGAAGGTGAGGAGGGGACGTCTTATTCTAGCAAAAAATCATATGGTAACAAAACCAGTTGAAATATGAGATGTTTCCCATTTAGGTCTTATTCTAGCAAAAAATCATATGGTAACAAAACTAACTACGTTTTCTCTTTCAACTTCATCATGTCTTATTCTAGCAAAAAATCATATGGTAACAAAACGCATTTCAGGAACTGTAATAGTTCTTGATGGTCTTATTCTAGCAAAAAATCATATGGTAACAAAACTCCTACAAATCATATAGGGTAAAACTAAATGTCTTATTCTAGCAAAAAATCATATGGTAACAAAACTTGGTAATAGATTAACTGATGGGAATAATCGTCTTATTCTAGCAAAAAATCATATGGTAACAAAACTAATTTCTCCTTCAACTATCATTCCTTTAAGTCTTATTCTAGCAAAAAATCATATGGTAACAAAACCTCAAATACATGTTACCATATATTTAAAAATAATAAAATATTGAATATTTTATAGAGTTATAGATATATCAAGTTTAGCTTTTATATTATTTATTATCATTTCTTTTGCCTCCTGTAGTGTGCATACACCTTTATTTAAATAGATATTATATATTTGTTCATCATTATTTAAATCTACTATTAAATCATCAAATATATAAGTATCTTTTATATTTAAAACACTGTTTGTTTTATAAAACATAACAACAATAAAGCAATTTTTCATATTTATGAGATAGTCATTTATTTCTTTTGATAGATATGGTAATTCTATAAGACAAATTATTTTAGTTGTTTGATGTTTAGATATATAATCTATCATTTTAAGTTGAAATAAAATGATTTCATCATAGGATAGATCATATTCATTTGCTTGATCTTCTTCTTTTAAAAATATTGGTAACAATATTTTTAAGAATTGTTTAGGTGTATATGTTATAAATTTTGGATATATTAATTCATTATCTAATTCATTTGTAAAAGATTCTAATAGAAGATTTATTGTATTGATTGTGTCTATGTTATCATCTTGTGCTATAAGTAATTCTATATATCTAGCAATTAGAGAATGTGCTGTTAGTTTTAGATCATTTGTGATTGAATAATGATGGTTTATTTGATAGAAACTTATTTCTTTTACTTTTATTTCTTTATCATTTATCAAAACTTGTGCTTGTCCACTATTATTTATCGAATATTCGCTTTCTTTAGATAATAAAAATACTTCTTTTAAAATATTTACAAAATTATATTTTTCTTCAAAATCATTTCCTATACAATATTTTATATTATTTATTTGTAAGTCATATCTTTTATTTCCTTTTTTTAATGTTAATAGATTCATAATTTTATAAAAGAATCCGCATTTACTGTTTTTTCTTGATTCGAGACCCCACCAACAATAATTTCTATTTTAGAATATTGCTTTTCTGTAACCAACAATAATCTAATTTGTCCTTCTTTAGGAACATTCTTTTTTAATATATTTACATGTTTAACTGCAGCTTCTCTATTTGGAAAAATCTTACAATAAACAGAAAACTGCATCATCATATATCCATTCTTTATAAGATATTTTCTAAAATGTGTATATATTTTTACTTCTTTTTTTGTTTTCATGGGGAGGTCAAAAAATAATACCAATCTCATAAATTCATAAATCATATAAAATTGGTTTAGGAAATAAATAGACATCTTTACTTGTTTCTAATTCTTTTAAAATACTTTCTAAATAAACATAAATAGCATTATTAACCGTTTGTTTTCTTCCATCGATTTCTATTTTCTTAGCTGTAAGTTGTATTAACGCTTCTCTATGTTCTTGTTTAAATAAAATATCTTCCATCATATTATTATAAACATAATGATCTACAATTGGTCTGAATACTTCTATTACATCATCACTTAAATTAAACATATTTTGTTTACCTCGATGAAAAATACCTAAATTAGGTAAATAACCTTTAGCTACAATAATAGAAGATATTAATGATCTAAAGATACTATATCCATAATTTAATCCAGCATTGATTACATCTTCATCAAATCGTATAAAATCATCACCAAATAATTCTCTAAAATACATTTTTGCAGCTAGACCTTCTCTATTTGTAACATCATCAATTTGAACCTCATTTTCAAATTGATATAGTTTATTTATTACATCTTGACTTTTATTATTTACTTTTAATATTTCTGCTTGATTATGTATTTTAGCCCTTACTATTTTTTGATGCATGATTTGTTTTCTATTATTATCCCATTCTATTTGTTTATTAATATTTCCACTTTGTGAAAAATGACCATTCATTGGAAGTATGTAACTTTTAGGAATATGATCTATTCCACATACAACTGTACATACATTATTTTCTGTTAATTTATTAATTAAGGGTATACTTAAACTTGATTTATAATTATCTATAACTAATATTTGAATGTCTGAAATTGGTAGTAGAATATCATTATCATTGTAAATAACTTTAATATTATCTAAATATAATTTCAAACATTCACATTTTTCAATATATATGATCCTATGACTCATTTTTATAAAAGAAAAAGGCTCCGAAGAGCCGAGTCCGGGATAAACCCTTGTTTTGTTAGGTCATATAAATTTTTGCTAGAATACAACCACCTATATTATAGACTAATCGAACTCTAATTTCAATCTATTATCTTTAACTTCATACATATTTCCTAAAACATCCGTAGCAAATTTTTGAATTTTGATAAAAGTTCCTACAGATGGCATTAATCGTTTTGAGCAGTTAGTGTTAATTGGTTTTACTTCAAACATATTAGCCTTATCATTGTTCGTCGCTGTAAACTTTAAGATTTCATAATGTTTACCATCATGATATTGTGTTTGACCACCATTAATTGAAGCATCATAAACAAACTTTTTACCCTCAGGTTTGATAAGTCCAATCAGTTCATCTCGATGCATTGAACATACAAATTTCCAACCATCTTGGATTCCTTTTTTAGTTTTTTCTTCATGATACCAATTTTCATCTATGACAAATTTATGAATTGTTTCTTTATAGAAAACATCTTTATATCTAATTGTAACAAATTTATATTTTCCTTCAGGAGATAAATAAAAGTCTGTTCGATATGGGCTTATTTGTTTTAAAATTACCTTTTTATTATTTGCATTATAATTACTTGTAATTGCTAAATGATCCCCTAGTTTTTCAGAGTAGAATTTCATTGATGTAATTGCTGGTCCATTATTTTTCTTAGAATATTTAGTAATAGCTCCATTTTCATTATAATACGATGTTAAAGGACTTTCTTCTTTTAAAGAATACTTACCTTTTTTATCAATTACATAATATTCTTTTGAATCTTTATAATCATTAAAATGATTTAATACCACTTCTTTTATTTTTTCAAAAGTTTGAGGATCTTTATGCTTCATAATATACTTATCAGTATCATCATTAATAATATTATTAACAAGTTCTATTGCCTTCTTTTCTTTAGGATCATAGATATTTTTAATTTTTTCAACTAACATATCTTGTCCTTCAATATTTCTTGTACTATAAATTGTTTCATCTGCAATTTGTCTATTAGGTTTAGTATCTATTTTATGTGACACTTTGATAAGTGGATAATGCATTTGTTCTTGTGTAATGTAACCTAAATTATATTGATTCGATTCTTGATAGATATTTTTCAAATCAGAAATAAATGAAATATATCTTTGATCAATAAATTGTTTATCAGGTAAAACATCAAATACTTCCCCTGTTTCTTCATCATATAAATCACTATAGTCATAATGCATCAAATATGAATTAACGATATTCATTTTCTTTAACGAAGCAACAATTAAAGCATCAATAGCATGATGGAAATAATCTTGTTCTCTATCTTTTTGTAAATTTATTCGTTTTCTAAAAATATTCGTTGATTGTCCTCTAATTGTATGAACTTTCGTATCTATTTCATTATCTTTAAAATAATGTTGTAAAGTATTTAATACTGTACGACACGCATAACTTGTATCTACCAAATTACGATTGATAAACTTTCTTGCCACATCTTCTTTTGTAATATCTTGTTCATCAAGTAAATTACTTCTTTTCTTATGATTAAAATTCTTATTACTATTTACAAATAATTTATATCTTTCTAAATTACCATCCGTAAATTTTCCCTTTAAATAAGCCATCATTGGTGTAAGATTACCTTTTTGTTGGTTTTCTAAACGAGATGCTAGTACCTTATTTGAAAGTGAATCGTCTAATGAAACAGATATTGGAATAATATGATCGATTTCATATGCTTTATCATCAAAAATCAATGTATGTAAATCAATATCTTGTTGCGTATAGGCTGTCTTACAATCTTGTTGTAAATAAAGACGTACCTTAGTTTTAGTTTTTCCATTAACTTCTTCTGGATCAATGCCTGCATTTTTAATAATATCGTCTACTTCTTTATTAATATTTTCAAATCTTTTTTGATTATCATTTATACGTTTTGTTTGTTCCCTGGTATTTTTATCTCTAGTCATTTCAATGACAATACTATCAAATTCACCATATTTTTTTCTTAACGCATTAATAACTTTAAATGTTTCTCGATGTGCTCTTTTAGCAACTGGAGATAGAATAGCTTCTTCATCAGGTTCAATATTTTTCTTACCCTTTAATGATTTTCTATTTTTATCAAACATTTCTATTTCATGAAGAACTTGTATTTGATTCATTTCTGTTGTAAGCATTTCTTTATTGATTATATGCATTGCTTTAAAAGATAATGAATGATAAGCAGAAACACCTTTAATTGAAGCTAATTCTTCAATTAACTCATTATCAAATTCAGGATATAATTCTTTAATATCTTTTTTTCTTTCATCAATACCTCTTGATTTTGTACATATGTCAATAACTTGATCAACAATCAATTTATCTTCTAGTAATTCTTGTTGGTTATATTTTTTAAAGACTTTTAAAACTTTACTATAACCCTTAAATTCTGTAATTAATGGTTTATCATTTTTATCAATTCTAAATCCTGTAACTTCATCTTCTTGAGCATCTAATAATTTAAGTAATTGTTTAACTGTAATATTTCCTTTTTCATTAACAACTGCGATAACCTTTTTCTTTTCTTCAACTGTTATTTTTTCACCTTTAATCGTTAGATTATTTAAATCATTCAATAAATTAAATAACTCAGCTGTATAGGATTGTTTTGGTGCTCTAAATTCATTTGGATAAACACTGCATCTTCCCCGCATTTCATCAATTAAATTAACATGTTTTAAAACACCATCTACCAGACGATAACTTCCATAAGGAGTAGGTGATTTTTCACTACCTGGACCTTGATCATAACGTCTTCTTCTTGAAACTATTTCAATAATTTGATTACATAATTCTTCATTTAAATCTTGATGTTTTAATATTTCTTTGAGTTCTTTTACATAATCTTCTGTTTTAAAATTATTTTCCGTTCCTCTTACTTTATGATCCTTATTTAATCTATCCAATTGAACTTCACAAATATATTTTCCATTGCTTAATTCTTTTGCATTTTTTGAAAGCATTGCTTTTGTTCCTTCATCATCTTGACTTTCATCAGCAAGTGCTTCTAAAGTTGTTCCTCTTGATTTTGTTATGTGCATAATGGCAGTACACAGTTCTTTAGAAGATAGTTTTTCGTTTAACCCTTTAACTCTCATTTCATATGGATTGTAGTTTCGATAATTATCAAAATAAAGATCATTTTTCTTTAAAAGATTTTTCATATCATTTAAACGATTTGATTTTCTTCTTTTTAGACGTCTAGATCCTCTTTTAGTTCTTCGCGTTTCATTTTCTGCAGCAGTTCCTTCTTTGAAAAGCCTTACACCATAATCCACAAATAAATTATTATCAATATCTATTACACCATACCCTACAGAAGTAATTCCTATATCTAATCCTAATACATATCTGCTCATAATTCTTCCTCCTAACTACTATTAGTTTAATTATACACTTTTATTTTTCTATTCGATACAAACAATGGATATATTTTCACATTTTCTAGCACTATTTATAAGGTAACAAAACAGTTGTGTTATTTTGAATGATTCTTTTATTTAAGATTCTCTTTTATCCTTGATTGATTTCACCAAACATACAATTAATACAATATTCAATACAATTTCTATTACATTTAAAATTCTTTTTTATATATAACATTTTCTTTTTGTTCATCTATAGTATATACTTTGTAAATCACCAATACCGGCTTATATAAGCCGGTATTATACTTTTTTGTACAAAAAATAAGAAACCTTTTTAAAAGATTTCTTATTTCAATAAATTATCTAATACTTTAATCATTTCTTCTATTTTTTGATCACAATCTTCACTATTGACTGCATCATGTACACAATGTGTCATGTGTGCCTTTAAGACTTCTTTGTTGGCTCTTTTTAAAATCGCTTCACTTGCCATGATTTGATGTGAAATATCAATACAATAGCGATCTTCTTCCACCATTTTTAAGATACCATCAATTTGTCCTCTTGCCGTTTTTAAAAGTCTTGTGACCTGTTTTTTATCGGCCATCATACTTATTCAATTCCTTTATAAGTATATCCAGCTTCTTCAATGGCTTGTTTTAGGATTGCTTCGTCGGCTTCACCTTCTACAAAGGCACAGTTTTTTTCTAGATCAACTGTTGCTTGAATACCATCAATAGCATTTAACGCTTTTTCTACGTGTGCTTTACAATGTTGACACATCATTCCTTCTACTAATACTTTTTTCATTTTCTTTTCTTCCTTTTTCCTATTTTCTCGTATTTGAATAATTTGATGTTTTGGTTTAAAGAATCTTAATCTAAGTGCATTCGATACAACAAAGACAGAACTTAATGACATTGCTGCTGCTCCATACATTGGATCTAACAACCAGCCAAAGATTGAATAGAATGCTCCTGCAGCAACAGGAATACCAATGACATTATAGAAGAATGCCCAGAATAAGTTTTCTTTAATATTTTTAATTGTCGCTTTTGATAGTTCATAAGCCACAACAACATCTTGTAAATCATTTTTCATTAAGACGATATCAGCAGATTCAATCGCAATATCAATTCCTGAAGTCATCGCAATACCAACATCACTTCTAACAAGAGCGGGTGCATCATTGATTCCATCACCCACCATGATGACACGATGTCCTTTTTCTTGTAAGTCTCTTACATGTTTTTCTTTATCTTGTGGTAAGACTTCACCAATGGCTTCAATCCCTAATTCATCAGCAATCGCATTGGCTGTCAATTGATTGTCTCCTGTCAACATATAGATATTCATATGCATATCTTTTAAACAATCAATAGCATGTTTACTTGTTTGTTTCAAGACATCTGAAACAATGATTAAACCAATAAGTTGACCGGCATAGCTATAGAATAAAGGTGTCTTTCCTTTAGATGATAATTCTTTATAGAGATCTTCAATCGAAGAAAGATCAACATCATTTTCTTCCATCAAACGTCTATTTCCTGATAAAAGAATTTCTCCCTTTAAATTACCCACAAGACCTAATCCTTGTTTCATTTCAAAATGATCTAATGAATCAATAGTTAAACCTTGTTCTAAAACATAACTATGAATCGCCTTGGCAAGTGGATGTTTAGAATATTGTTCAATCGAACCCGCATATTTCAATAAATCATTTTCACTTACACCAATTGGATAAACTTCAGTCACTTGAGGTTTTCCTTCAGTAAGTGTTCCCGTCTTATCTAAAACAATCGTATCACATTTAGAAAGTTCTTCTAAATGTTGTGCTGATTTAACTAAGATACCTAAGTTAGCCCCTTTCCCTGTTCCAACCATGATTGCTGTAGGAGTGGCAAGCCCTAAAGCACATGGACAAGAAATAACAAGAACAGAAATTGCACAGTTTAAAGCAAAATGGAAATCTTTATTTCCAAGAGTCAACCATAAAATGAAAGTAATGATTGCAATCGTAATAACGGTTGGCACAAAGACACCACTGATCTTATCGGCAAGTTTCGCAATTGGTGCTTTAGAAGCCCCTGCTTCTTCTACTAAACGAATGATTTTAGAAAGAGTTGTATCATTTGAAGTATGACTGACTTCTACTTGCATATAACCATCTAAGTTATTGGTTGAACCAATAACTTGATCTCCAACTGTTTTATCAACTGGTAAGCTTTCTCCAGTAATCATCGCTTCATTGATTGAACCATGTCCTTGAATGATTTTTCCATCCAAAGGAATATTGTTACCTGGTTTAACAATCACAACATCACCAATTTGAACATCTTCAATGGCCACTTCAACTTCTTTTCCTTCTTTTAAAACAAGAGCTGTTGAAGGCATCAACTTCATCAATTTTTCAATCGCTTCTGAAGTCTTTTGTTTAGAACGTGATTCTAAATATTTACCTAAAGAAATTAATGTTAAAATCATTCCTGCCGATTCAAAGTAAAGTTGCATCATATAATGATGGGTCATATCCATATCCATTCTTCCTAGATAATAAGCCATCATAAACGTTGCATATAAACTATAAATAAAAGCAGCTGAAGAACCTAAGGCAATCAAAGAATCCATATTTGGACTTCTATTCCATAAAGTCTTAAATCCTCTAATATAATAACCTCTATTAATAAACATAATAGGAACAACTAAACATAATTGAACTAAAACAAAGATCATCATATTTTCATGACCTAAGAGAATACTTGGTAAAGGCCAATTCATCATATGTCCCATACTGATATAAAATAAAGGAATCAAGAAAATAAATGATAAAATCAAATTCTTCTTTTTATGTTCATTTTCATCTTCTTGAACATTTGAAACCTGTTTTTCACCAATATTTTGAGCTTTATAACCCGCTTTATCAACCGCTTCAAAAATCTGATTTTCATTTATTTTATTTTCATTAAATTCAACAGTCATTGAGTTCTGTAATAAATTGACATTAACATCATCAACACCATCCAACCCTCTTACTGCTTTATCTACATGGGCTGAACATGCACTACATGTCATCCCAATGACATCATATTTCTTTTTCATTACTACACCTCCCACCCCTATAGGGTATCTATATCGTACTTGAATATTAGAAAATAAGCAAGAAATATGCTTACAAAATTTCTTGCTTTTCTAAGATTAGTTTTCCCTCTTTTATTTGATAAATACGATTTCCCCATTCTTTTCTTTCATCACTTTCTTCAATCAATTCATTCATACTTACCCCAAACAAACAACTTAATGCATATAAATGATGAATTGAAGGATATGTACTTCCTTTAAACCAACGATAAATTGGTTGAGGACATTCTAAACATAAATAATTTTGGATATCTTTGACTTTATATCCTATTGTCTTAATATATTTTTTTAAATTCATTCCTAGTTTTAAAGGGTCTATTAATTTTTTATCCATTTTTATCACCAACATTATTGTAAAACAAAAAAAGAAAGCTGTCATTGAACTTATAGTTCACTAGTCTTCCCTTTTTTCAGACATTCTAAACTTAAATCACCTTTTCTTTGTAACCTTAAAAAATGATTGATTTAATCTCAAAGATAACATTTTATCATTCATTTCTTTTGCCAACTTGTAGATAAAACTTATCATAAAAGCAAAGAATAAAACTATTATTGAAAAAATGCTGGTAAAAAAAGATACCAAAAATCGGTATCTTAATCATATTCTGGCATAAGGCTTTCATCAACAGCATAAGCTATCCTATTGTATAGAATTCTTAATAAATCTTCTTTAGCACCATTTTCTAAAAGCTCTTTCCCAAGTTCAGATTTAACTAAATGAGTTAGACAGTCATATTGGAAAGCATATTTAAATGGGGCATAGTCATTTCTAAACATATAAATTGAATACTTATCACTGGCAAAAGGAATATCACTATCAACATATACACCATATGTACCATATTTTTCTAATGAAAAATCATTTTTTCTATATCTATAATGAATTGTATCTTCTGTACCATAGATTTTAGAAAAAGCATAGAACTCCCTAAATTTATATATCTTATAGAGATCCCCCTCTTTTTCAAAATAAGAGTCTGAATCTAAACCAATGGTCATTGTAAATGGAAAATCAAAGACTTTTCCACTTTTATGTGAGTTAAATGAAACGCTTCCTATAATATCTAAAGAACCAAGGTTAAAAGTATTTTCATCATATATTTCATTAAACCCTAATTCTATTTCAAAATCAGGACCAATATTCCCACAATTATTATATTTATTGATATCCTCTAATAATTTGTTATGAGAAACATTGTCAAAAAGTTCATTGTAAGAATAAGCACTTTTTAAATCAATATTAGCTATTTCATTGGCACTGTTTTTAAGCATGCTTATTTCTTTTTCATCTGTCATTTTTCTATAACAGATAAACTTATCAAAAACAGCTTCCTTTAAATTATTTTCAAATTTATTAAATTGATAAACAAGCTTTCCCAAAAAATTGTCTTGTATATAGATTTCATCTTGATTCAAACCTTCAAAATATTCTTTTAGGCCAGGAATATACCAATTGGCATCTTCATTCTTTACAAAATCAAAAAATTCATCAAATGTAACATGTTCCATATAAGAGTCCCCCTTAAAAATATATACTCAAATTTTAGCACAGAAATAAGAAAAGGGTAAAGAAAAAGACGATTTTAAATTTCCATCGTCTCTTTATAAAATTCTATAAATTCATTTTCAACTATTTCAAAAGCTACAAAACTTAAATCAACTTTTCTTTGCAACTTTAAATAATCTTGATTGATTTCATCATTTAATAATTCTTTTAATTCCAAAGATAACATTTCATCATCAATTTCAAAAACTAATTTAGTTTCATCTTTTGTTAAATCTCTTTGAATAAAATGTTTCCAAATCGTATTTTGTAAAACATCTTCCACTTCTAAATAATAAGTAAGTTCTTTTTTTATCGGTCTTGTAACATCACTTAAATAAACTTCACTTCCATCATGCAACAAACATCCTAAAATAACTTCTTTACTATACCCTCTTGTCTTTGCTTCCTTAGCACAAGCAAGACTATGTTGAGCTACGGAATAAAAATATTGAACATGTCCATTTCCTCGACATATTAAAGAAAGCGCATGAGCAATATCTTTAATATCTAATAAACTTTCATCTACATTTAATGGATCAAAATATTTTTTTGTATACGTTGTAATAAAACTCATAAAAACTCCTTTATAACTTAATAGATGTCGTGCTTAGGGCACACACCATAATTAACAAACAACAAATTGTCATATTCATTCCAAATGAAAATGATAAAAAATAAGCTATTATTGAATAAAATAAATACAATAAACATGTTATAAAAAAACGTATAAAATGTTTATAAGCATACTTTTTTCTTGACATACTTGTTGCCTCAATTGCTTCTTGATAAGAAACTCCTGAATACCAATAAATACATTCATTTTTATAAATCATTCCTGTAAGCAAGGTTATCATCATAAGCATATAATTACCTAAAATCAAGCTAAATAGTTTAAGATTTTTCAAATCAACAATCATCATCAATACCATGCCAACACAAAATAAAATCATCCAAACAATGTACCCCTTATAGCTTTTTTTCATTTTAAACCTATTTCCTTTCAATATCCCCACATAAACGCTTACAAACTAAATCTTTACAACGTTTTTTATGAGCTTCATGCAATGGGTGATTTTGAAAATCCTTTAAAGCTTCTTGATTTTCAAATTCACTATAAAAAACAAGATCATAACCTGATGATAAGTTTTCTTCCATTTCCACACATAATAAACCTTCTATATCTTTTAATGTTTCAACAGATTCTTTTAGCTTTATTAACGTTTCTTTTTCTTGATGCTTTTCTTTAACTTCGTCTGTATAATTCCAAAATAAAATATGTCTAATCATTTTTCACCCCTACTTTCATAATTTCATTAACAACTTCCTCTACTGTTTTATAAGAAACATCTATTTTATAAGTATCTAATTTTTGATACATTTCCATTCTTTCGATACTTCTTTTTAAAACATCGCTCTTTCTAATTCCTTGATCAATATCTTTTTGAATACGTTTTTCTAAAGCTTCTTTTTGACAAACTAAAGAAATCGCTATTACTTTTACGTCATTTAAATCAAGACGTGAAAGTATATCATCAATTATACTTTGTTCATGCATTACCCAACAAAAAATAATATTTTCAAAAGTATTACATTTTATATCATTGTTCAATAAAGTACAGATATTGTTTAAAACAAGCATCTTTGTTTCTTTATTTACAACAAAAGGATGCATATCCCAACACCAATCACCATCTAAAAATACACTTTTATCTAATTTTGTTTTTAAAACTTGGCATGTGGTAGTTTTGCCAACACCCATTGTTCCACCTATTAAATATAATTTTTTCATACAAATACCTCAAATTTAATTCTACATTAAATATTTTAACATATATTAAAATAGAATTGATTTATTTATGATTATCAATTATTATTTTTATATAAAAGGGAGTAGTTAGCATCTTCGATGTTCTAATAATCGTCATCACGCTTATAGCCGGTTATTATGAGTAAATAACGAGACTTTTATCAATCAATTTTTTTGATGCGATAAAAGTCTTTTTTGTTGACTTTTTTCGCAAGAAAGAGGAAAACATGGAATATATTTTATTAATGATTGGTTTTATTTTTCTAATTAAAGGTGCTGATTTATTTGTTGAGGGAAGCTGTAATCTGGCAAGATTTCTAAAAGTACCCAGTGTAATCATTGGTTTAACGATTGTAGCAATGGGAACGAGCGCACCAGAAGCATCGGTAAGTATACGTGCTGCATTTACAGGAAATAACGAAATAGCTTTAAGCAATATTATTGGTTCTAATATTTTTAATGGTTTAATTGTTGTTGGTATCTGTGCTTTTTTAGCTTCATTAAAAACAGATAGAACGATTTTAAAAAAGGATCTTCCTTTTAATATCATCGTTACTTTCATTTTACTTATCATGTTATTTGATGGAAAACTTTCAAGATTAGAAGGAATATTTCTTATTTTATTAATGATTATCTATCTTGGAAGAATGATTTATGAAGCGATTTGTCACCAACAAAATGAAGATAACACAAAAACACGTTCTCTATTAACGAGTATTCTATTTATTGTTTTAGGATTAGCTTTCGTTATTTTGGGTGGACAACAAGTCGTTGATCAAGCTTGTATTATTGCTAGAAATTTAGGTGTAAGCGAAAATTTCATCGGTCTTACGATTGTTGCTATTGGTACTTCTCTTCCTGAACTTGTAACTTCTATTGTTGCTACAAAAAAGGGAGAAAGTGGTTTAGCTTTAGGTAACGCTATTGGCTCTAATATCTTTAATATCTTATTTATTTTAGGATGTTCTGCTACACTTTCACCACTTACTGTTATAAATGAATCTATTATTGATTGTATTATCTTACTAGTAAGTAGCATTCTACTTTATCTATTTGCAAAAACAAATAAATCAATGAACAGAAAAGAAGGTCTTCTTTGTATTTTACTCTATATCATTTATACAGCTTATTTATTCATTAGATAAATCAAAGAGAGCATTCCAAATAGGAATACTCTCTCCTTTTTAACTCGCTCTTTTCCAAATTATATAACTTGATTTGGTGGCGTACACCGCTTTTTTAACTCCCTCTTAATGGTTGGGAACACCGCTTTTTTTGGTGGATTACCACACAACTTATAAGATTCAATACAATACTTTTTAAAAATTTGAACTATTTTATAGGTATTATTACTTTTTGTTGTTTCATTTTTAATTTTGTGTTGTCTTTTTTCTGTATTTGCATATAATAATAATGTAAATGGCACTTGGTGCGGAAGAAAACTCATGAATAATCATGAGTTTTTTCTTTACATAATTCTTTAATCATATTTAAATATTTTTTCCTATCAGATACTTTTCGTAGTTCATGGGTCTTAGGATTATAAAATCTAATTAATATTTCTAAACTATTACTATGCATTACACAATTACGAATAGAAACCAAACAAAAAATTTTATTAATAAAATCTGGTATCTTTTGTACATTGAAATTCATATTAAATCGCTTTAAATCTTCAAAAATTACATCTTGTTGTTTTTTATCAAGACACGTGAAAACAGTTAACATATTTCCTAAACTCATTCTATCAAAGAAACAATAAATATCTGCATAATTAAAAATTTGTTCTTTTAGTTTTTCTAAATGTGCATTCATATGTTTTATTCTTTGTTCATTATATCTATTTTCTAAAATTGCAGCTCTTATTTTTAAGCCATCAAAAAATATCCTCAATTGATTAGAATCTGTTAATTGATTCAAAGTTAAAATATGATAAGCTGTTATTGACTTGAAATGAATTTCAAAATCTAGTATGTTTTCAATAATCATCGGATATAATTTTCTTTCATTCATAAACAAATCATAATATTCACTAAATTCAACATTTCTTTCGTAAATATGTTCTCCATTTACTTTAATCACTTCTTTTTTTTCATTTGTTTTTGCAAAGTTATGTTTATACGGAGTTATTAAATTTATATAGTTATATTCTAATAATTTCTCACCCGCTATTTTTTTAGACATTATATTAAATTGAACATGCTTTTTATTTTCTAAATACTCAATTTGATTTTAAATTTTTTTCGCTAATTTATATTTTTGAACACGATTTTCATTCATATTATTTCCCCTTTTATTAAAATATATTATATCGAATCATATACTTTCTTCCAAGTAAACCTGCAATATTCAATAAAAATAATACCCTATAAATTTATTGTCTTTTTAACTCTCATCAATTAAGATTAAATTATACGAGGAGGTCATTCTATGATTTATTTAAGTAGCTTTAAATTAAGTAACAAAAAACTTAAAAACCCTAATATTTATCCTTATAGTGTCTTTAAAGATAAATACATTGAACCCTTTTCTTTTGCACCTATTACTATTTTCTATGGAAATAATGGTTGTGGAAAATCTACTCTTTTAAATATTATTGCTGGAAAACTAAAGATAAAAGGAAAAGAAAGCCCTGCAAGCAATAATTATGGTTCAGAAAATTATTGTCAAAGATTTGAAAATGAATGTGCCTATAGTTTGGGAAGTAATGAATACGGTGTTCCTTTTTATCATCTTCCTGAAAATAGTCGTTATATCAAAAGTGAAGATATTCTCTATGAAATTAAAAAAATACAACAAAAAGCAATTTTAGAACATGGATTAACTTATGATTATATGCAAGATGGTTTATCTTTAGAAAAAGCTCAAAGTATTTTGGATCATAAAAAAGAACAAAGAATAGAAAATATTATTTTTTCTCAAGAAAAGTATTCCAATGGAGAAACCTCTTTACAGTTTTTTCAAGAATACCTTATACCTGAAGCGCTTTATTTATTAGATGAACCTGAAGTTTCTTTATCCCCTGCCAACCAGGTTGCATTAGCCCATGAAATTAATAAACTCGCACATTATTTAGGATGTCAATTTGTTATTGCTACTCATTCTCCTTTTATGTTAGGAACTTTAGATGCTAAAATATATAATCTTGATGCTAAAGAATGCCAAGTCACGCCTTGGTATCAATTAGAAAACGTACGTTATTTTTATGACTTTTTCAAAAAACATGAAAAAGAGTTCACTCAATGAGCTCTTTTTTTCTTTACCTTATTGACAAATCATTAAATGTATTATACTGTATTAGTGTACTAGTGACACTAATACAGTTAGGAGGACTCTATGTTTATAATAGATATTCAAAATAAAGTTCCTATTTTTGAACAACTCAAAAAACAAATTTTAGAATTTATCTCTATCGGCATTTTACTTCCTAATGATAAATTACCTTCGGTAAGATCTCTTGCAACAGATATTGGCGTTAATCCTAATACTGTTTCTAAGGCCTATCAAGAATTAGAGAACCAAGGTTATATTTATTCCATTAAAGGAAAAGGATGTTTTATTGCTGATAATCAAACTGATCAATTGATTAAAGACGATAAATTAGATGATTTTAAAGGATGTGTCAATGAAATGAAAAAGCATCAAATTACCAAAGACAAATTATTAGAAATTATTGAAAAAGTATATAAGGAGGAAACTGTATGATTGAAATTAAAGATGTGATGAAATCTTTTGAAAATAAAAATGTTTTAAATCATTTAAATGTCACAATTTCCTCAGGAAGTATTTTTGGTTTGATTGGTCCTAATGGAGCTGGGAAATCAACCTTACTTTATTTATTAAATGGGATTTCTAAATGCGATGAAGGAAGTATTTTATTTGATGGAAAAGATGTTTATGAAAATCCTGATGTTAAAAAAGATATTTTATTCATTAGTGATGATCCCTACTATTTTCACTTTGCTACTATTGATGAAATGAAAGATTTCTATCTTACTTTTTATCCACAATTCAATTTAGAAACCTATCAACATTATGTCGATTTATTCCGTTTACCACAAAATAAACCTTTAAAAGATTATTCAAAAGGAATGAAAAGACAAGCAATGTTTGCTCTTGCACTTGCAATTGCACCAAAATATTTACTATTAGATGAAGCTTTTGATGGATTAGACCCTGTTATGCGTTTAGCCTTTAAAAAAGCTATAAATCAAATGATTGATGAAAATATGACAGTCATTATTTCATCTCATAATTTAAGAGAGCTTGAAGATATTTGTGATAGTTTTGGTATTTTAGAAAATGGATGTATGACAACATCTGGTGATCTCTATGATATTAAAGATCATATTCATAAAATACAAATTGCTTTTAAAGAAGAATTAAACAAAGAAGAATTTAGTCATTTAGATGTTCTATCTTTCCATAAACAATCTCGTGTGATTAATATGGTTGTTAAAGGAGACATCAATGAAATTAAAGATTATTTAAGAATGTTCAATCCTATTATGTTAGAAGTTTTACCTGTAAATTTAGAAGAAATATTTATTTATGAAATGGAAAGAAAGGGGTATGGTGTCTATGATTAATAAAGATTATTTTAAATATTTAATAAAACAAAATAAGAAATATCTTATTCTTATTTATGTAATTGGAATCATTATTCCTTTTCTACTAATCAATAAATTTGATTATGTACCTTTAAACGATGAAAATATAACGCGTTTTGCACAAATAATTCCTTTAGCTTATGGATTTATGTTATCTTTTATTGTCCCTATTTATCTGTTTTCTTTTTTACAAAAAAAGAAAAGTAATATACTTTACTTTTCCTTACCAATAAAAAAAGAATCACTTTATTTAACAACAAGTTTATTTTCTTACTTTGCAACTATTCTACCTGTTGTTATTTACCAAATTATAAGCCAATTTATTGGTAACTATATGATTTCTTTTCCATTGGACAAATTTATTCTAGCAATAATTATCACCATCGTCCATATGTTTGCGATGAATACAATCATTACATTTGTAACACTTTCATCTCAAAATATGACTGATAGTTTAATTTGTTCGATTGCTTATATGATCATACCCTTTGTTGTTTTTCTTGCTCTTAATATTTGTGCAACCAAGGTAGCCCAAACATTTATGATGGGATATGGAAACTATTCACAATCATTAAAATTATTACTTAATTATATAAGTATTGTTTATAGTGGGTTTTTCCAAGGAAACTATTTATTATCGCCATTTGTTTCTAATACACCTATTATCTATTGGTTTATTTTAAGTATTATCTTTTCATTGATTAATTATCATTTATTTTTAAAACGTACACTCGAAAAAAGTGAAACATACACAAAATCTATCTTTATGTATCCATTGATTATTATTTTAAGTACATTATCAATGATGTTATTTGTGTATGATCTAGGGGATTTAAAAATGACAACACTCATGTTTTCTGTTATTTTCATCATTTATTTAATTATGTATTATTTTTCAAAAAGAAAAGTTTATTTCAGTTGGAAAATTCCATCTCTCTTTATTCTATTGATTATTGGTTGCATTGGTTTTTCTAATATTTATTCTAATACCAAAGGTCTTAATACAATTTATGAATTACCAAAAAACAAGGATATCCAAGAAATCTATTTTTCTACTGATCGTTATATTTTCGACGAAGATAAGCCATCAACTGTCGATAATCAAGAAATAGAGAATTTAACAACGAAAAATATTACAATTCAAAATAAAAAAAATTTCATGAAAAGTATGTACGAAATTATGAACAAAAATTTAATTACTAAATCCGCTGATTATCATGGTTATGAAAACTATTATGAATTAACGATTAGTTTTACAACTAAAAACACCATCAATCCAAACAGAAATTATATTATTAAGGATGAAAATATGGCAGCTGTACTCGATATTTTTTCTAAATATGACATCATTAAAAACAAATAGGTTGGGTATTACCTCAACCTATTTCTATAGAAGGAGTCTTTATGAAAAAAACTACACATATATTATTTACTATTTACATATTTTTAGTCATTTGGATCATACTTTTTAAATTATCTGTTTCTATCGATCAATTACCACATTTTAGAAGCATTAATTTAATTCCCTTCTATTATCCAAATAAGACAACTTATCAAATAAGAGAAGTTCTTGATAATCTAATTATTTTTATTCCTTTTGGGCTCTATTTAAAAACATTAAATATTAATAGTGATCGAACAATATTTCTTGGTTTTCTATTAAGCATTTCATTAGAATTATCTCAATATATCTTTTGTCTTGGAGCAAGTGATATTACAGATTTAATTACGAATACAACAGGAGTACTTGTCGGTGTTGGTCTTTATTATCTTTTAAAAAAGATTTTTAAAGAGAAGACCAATAAAATTATTTTAGCATTAGCAGCTCTTGTAACGATTTTATTTGTTTCTTTGATCGTTATTATTCTTATAAACAATTAACGCACATAAATCACAAGTTATTCACAATTGTGCATAATAAAAAATGAGGTCTCCCTCATTTTTTTATTCTGTTGGATGACGATCACCTAATAAATAATCATCTACATGTTCAAAGATATATTGAATAGATAATGGTTTTCTTCCTGTAAGTGAACTAAAATCACTAACAGGAACATCTAAATAGCCTTGTGTGACAGTTGTTCCAAAAGTAACCATTCCTTCTGATGTTGCTTTAATTGGACTTTTTGAAAAATCTCCATCCGTATTTCTAGGAACACCAATTGAATCAAAATAAGCATAAAGTTCATCATCTGTAAGTCTTGTATAAGTGATATGATTTCCTGTTGCTTTGTTTCCAATAGCTAAGAAATCTTCATAAGATAGTGGTTCTAAACCATTAATATTTAAAACAGCTCGATGTAATAAATGATTATTTAAAGCACAAGCTGCTGCATAAGCGCAATCCTTACGTGAAATAAACCACACACGTCCATCACCCATGTTTTTAGAAATTGTTGTTTCTTTAGCTTCTACTGCTCTTAAATAGTCACTTGTAAATGCTTCAACAAAAAGAGAATTTCTTAAAAAGATATAATCAAGCGATGTATTTTGAATAATTGCTTCTGTATAAGAATGATCTACATTTTCAATACTTGGATTAAATGGATGTGCTGCAGATAAAACAGATGTATAGATAATTTGTTTTACATTAGCTTTAACACAAGCATCGACAGCATTTTTATGCGCTTGTCTTCTTTTTTCACCAACAAAAGGCATAGAAATAAGTAAGACTTTATCAGCATTTTCAAATACTTTTACTAATCCTTCAGGATCATTGAAATTCGCTATTGCTGTTTTAATTCCTTGATCCTTATATTCTTTTAAACTTTCTTCTTTAGGTGCTGTAAATACTAAATCTTCTTTGTTCATCAATTTTAAGGCGTATTTAGCCACTAATGAACCAAAATTTCCATCAACACCATTAATAACAATTTTACTCATCGTTCATACCTCCACATGTGAAAATTATATCATGAATATTTTTATAAAATAGACCTTAAAAATTAATAAAGACTATAAGTTTTTCTTATAGTCTAAAATAATCTTCTACATATTTCATAAATTGTTGTATCGCCTTTTTTTCATTATCTCGATGATAGCCTACTGCATAATCTGCATGGTGATGACTTTCTTTTAAAGGAATAGCCACAACTTGATCATTTTCATTAATTACTTCCGTTGCTGTAAGACCAATACCTTCCCCTAAAGAAATAGCCATCATATATTCATTTAAATCATCTACTTCTTTTTTTATGTAAGGAATCATCCCATCTAAACGAAAAGATTCCATATAATCATGATAATATTCTTCTCCTTGTTTTTTAGATAAAATAATGAGTGGTTCATTTTTAATATCTTCTATCGTTAAATATTCTTTATGACTCAAAGGATGTTCTAATGAAGTGACAACACAAATATGGCTATGATGTATTGTTTGATAAATTAAATCAGGATATTTTTTAAAGTTATTGGTTAATCCAAAGCCTAAGTCTATTTCCCTTTCATTTAATTTTTCCATACATGTTAATAAATTAAACGCTTTAATATCAATAGAAACATCATGATTTTCTTTAAAACTTCTTACAATAAAAGGAATATGTTGTTTTTCAAAAGGGCCTGTTATCCCTATCGTTAATACATCCTTTTGTAAGTTTTCCTTAATATCTTCATATTCATTATTATAATCATCTATTAATCTTTTAGCCAAATCATAATAACGCTTTCCTTCTTTTGTAAGAGTTGGACAATAAGTTTTTCGATTAAACAAAGAAAATCCTAAATCTTTTTCTAATTTTGTAATTTGTTGAGAAATTGCTGATTGTGAAAGATAGTATTTCTTAGCAGCTTTAGAAAAGCTCCCTTCTTCTACTACAGCCATAAAATAATAAATCACTTGTTTAAACATCTACATCACCCTATTTATCATATCATCTTATGCACATTTTTTCATAAATTGTGCGTAAAAAAGTGAATAACTTGAGTTATTCACCTTATTCACATATTTATTCACTTTTGTACAAATAAAAAACACATCTAAGATGTGAATCAAATAACCTGGCAGGGGTAGTAGGAGTCGAACCCACATCAACGGTTTTGGAGACCGGTATTCTACCATTGAACTATACCCCTATTGGGTTTGCCTAATTAATATACCATAATAAAAATAAATATGCAATAGGTATTTTCACTATAATTGTAAAAAAAATAAACATATGATAATTTTGAGGAGGTTAAATATGAATGAATTAGAATTAACTATTTCTTCTATCAAAATACAATCATTTAAAGATATTTATAAAATGAATGTTGCTTTTGATAAAGGAACTATTTTTAAACAACTTGATAAACCTTGGGTGATGTGTCGTGGATGATACATTATTACAAATAAGTAAATTGGATTTTTGTATCCAAGATGTTACTTTGTTTTTAGATACCCACCCTGATGATCAAGAAGCTAAAAAATATTATAAAGAAGGGATGAAGCATCTTTTAAAGATGAAAGAAACTTATTTAAAAAATGGTGGTGCTCTTACAAATAGAGACGGAAAGAATATTGAAAACTATATTAATGAACCATTTCCATGGACGAAAGGAGAATTGTCATGTGGTTGTATGAAAAACGCTTGCAATATCCCGTTAATGTAAGAAAACCTGATGCTAAAACAGCTAAAATTGTTATTTCTCAACTAGGAGGACCTAATGGGGAACTAGGTGCTGCACTTCGTTATTTAAGTCAGCGTTATACAATGCCTTATCCTCGTATACAAGCTTTACTAACAGACATTGGCACAGAGGAACTTGCACACGTTGAAATTATCAGTACTCTATTCTATCAACTTACCAATGGTCTAACACCTCAAGAAATTAAAGATGGTGGATTAGATGCCTACTTTACAGATCATACTCTAGGAGTTTATCCAACAAATAGTGCTGGTATACCATTTAGTGCAGATACTTTCCAATCTGTTGGTGATCCTATTACTGATTTAACAGAAGATATGGCTGCTGAACAAAAAGCTAGAACCACTTATGATAACATTCTTGCTTTAAGTAAAAATGAAGACGTCAATAAAGTCATTCGTTTTTTAAGAGAAAGAGAAATCGTGCATTATCAACGTTTTGCTGAAGGACTTGAATATGTCAAGAGTCAATTAAATAAGAAGAACTACTACGCTTATAATCCCTCATTTACTTCATCAAAACGTGAACAAACATGTGAATAAGGTGAATAACTCAAGTTATTCACCTTTTATGCACTTATTCACACTTTCCCCACAAATATTCACTTAAATCTGTTACTAAAAACATTTGTATTTCTTGAGCCATTTCCTTATTTATCTTAGAAATTCTCCCTTTATTTTCTACATAAACATCGATATATCTTTTTTTAGCCGGAATTTGTTTACAAAAAAATTCTTTATTTTTTCCTTTATAAACACAACTTAATTGTCGAAAATCATCCCATAACTGTTTAATTTCTTTATCTTTTATTAATAAATCAATAAAACTCTTTTCTTGAAGATAAAAATCATCTTCTTTAACTACACCTCTATCAACTGCTTTTTTAATAACATAAGATAAATATTGCATCGCATAACGATCTTCATTACAAATATAAACATGTGAACACTTTAACATCATTCTTGTAAAAAGAACAGCTTTGTCTTCATGTTTAAAAATAAGTTCATCTTTCTTGTCATTTACTTTGAGATCCTTATAAATCATTTATATCATCTCTAAATCACAAAATCCATAACTATACATATTTCCTAATGTATATTCCAAACGATCTGCAGAAAGTTTAGGAGATTCATTATCAGCCAACGGATATAAATGATAGTTACAAACATCTTCTATCGTTAAATGATACTTATGCAACAAAGAAACTAATAAGGTATCTTGTTCAATTACCTTTTTCGTATCTAATTCTGTTGATTCTTGTTTTAAATGATCTTGGTGATAGAAATCTATCGTATGTGCAAAGACAGGAGTTGCTATATCATGAAGCAAACCTGCAACTGTCTGTCTAAGATCATGTGTAAAATGATAAACAATTAATGCAACCCCTATACTATGTTGATAACGAGAATATGGTACAATGTTTGAAAAGAAGTCAAAAGCAGTATATTCCACTCCACAATTCATCCCAATATCTTTAAGTCTTTGCATTGATGGAACATGTATAAGACTATTTATAAATTCTAAATGCTCTTTTTCATAAATTATTCAATTTTTTCAACTCCTTAAAATTATAAATTACATTCATTTTATCACACTTTTTTTAAAGTATATTAAAAAAGAGTAAAATTTATTTTAATGTTTTTTTAAAATAAAGCTTGATTAAAACGAAAATATATGTATAATTATAAGGGCAGTAACGGGAAGTAGCACAGCTTGGTAGTGCACCTGGTTTGGGACCAGGGGGTCGCAGGT
>OGIE01002180.1_pt1 | contig 24972 bp, 30 predicted proteins | sample 1571581 | NCBI WGS metagenome assembly OGIE01 (sample SAMEA2582021, study PRJEB24529) | metagenome | biome: Human gut stool | place: China | collected 2011
CCCGCTTTTGCGGGGCTTCCTCCTTCCTTAAATTCTTTCGATGCCCGGGATGCTGTAGATAGGCATTTCGCGGTACCAATCTTCCGTGAAATAGAAGTCACATAAGAATTGGTGCGACTTGGCGCTTGTCACTGCAATCTTCCGGTCAATGTTCTCCTGTCCCTCCTGAATCCACTCCGCTGAGAGACGCGGAAGCTTGTCATAATCGTCTGCATAGTGCCATGCATCCAAACTGGCCTGATAGTTCGACCGCATTTCTCCGGTTACGTAGGAAGGTTTGTAGCGGTAGTCCGCCCATGCTTCTTGATAGCCGAAGATCTCGTTATCTTCTGCTGTGCCCTGTGCATATATTTCACGGTTATACACCGGCTGTTCGCCCAGTGCTGCGAGCCTCGGGTCATAGTAGGTGAACCGTCCGCCACGTGTCCACTTGGTCGCAAGTCCCTGCTGGTAGCTGTGCTCTACTCGTACCACTGCCAGACCGATGATAAAGCCGTATTCGGTTGCTGCATAGTCTACCATTTGCTTACTGCACGTTGTCAGGCTTTATGCCGCCGTATTTCCCAGTGCCTGCCCGGTTGTCTTTTTTCTGACTGGCTGGTTTATTTGTTGTATTAACTTTCTTTGATGACGGTTGCGCTGACTTATTTATGTATGCATTATTTGATTTTGTTGAAGGCAAGGTTGTTACTTCTTGTGTTGTCTTCTCTGAAGCTACCTGACTTTTCTTCTTTCGTTTTTTCTTAGTAGTTTTCTGTACTTCTGTTGTCTGGCTTACTTTTGTAGTCTCAGTATTTGATTCTGTATCTTTTGCAGAAGATTCCATAACTATACTCTCTTTTATTACTATTGATTTCTCAGTAGTTGTTATGGCTATATTTTTCTCAGAAGTATTTTTAGAATTTGTACAACTGCTAAGATACACAATTAAAAACAACAATATTGCCACACCGATAACACCAGCTATAATTAACCATTTTCTTTTGTTATTCTTTTTAGATATTATAACGCTTTCATCCATGGTTAAGCCCTGCTCCTGAAAACTGATGCTGTTATAGTCTTTTCCCATTAAGTTCTGAACTAACAGATGTTCCTTTTCGTTTTCGATTTTGTTATTGTCAGCAAAAACCGGCTCAAAACCAATTTGTCTACTCAACTGTTTTTCGCTTAATTTTGATTTTGCCACAATTAAGTCCTTTTCAATGGCAACTGCACTTTGATATCTTTCATCAGATTTTGAAACAGCTTTTTTTATTATCTTTGTAATGCTATCCGGAGCCTCCAATGGATTTGGGAGTTTATCATACTGCATTCTTTTGTAAAACGCCTTATCTTCATCTTCCCTTGTATATTCCTTTGGGTACTCAGGATAATATGGAAAACGCTTTTTGTTAAATAGATAATACATTAAAATTCCTAACGAATATATATCTACAGTATTGTCATATTTACTTTTGCCAATATAAATTTCAGGAGCAATATAATTAGGTGTTCCTTTTATGGTATGTGCCATTGTTGCGTTAGTAATATTTTTTGATACCCCAAAATCACCTAGTTTAAACGCTCCATCCTTAGAAACAAATATGTTACTTAGCTTAATATCCCTGTGAACAATATTGTTCTTATGACAAATAGCAAGTCCGTTTGCTATACCAATCCCAATATTAAGTCCATCCTCTACAGTAATATTATTTTGCTGTAGCCATTTATTAAGCGGTGTAAGAAGTTCCATTAAAATATATATGTTATACCTATACTCACCTATTTGTTCTACGTCGTTTTCATAATATGAAACGATATTATGATTGTCCTTCTCCGATATAAGTGAAAAAACTCTTATCTCATTAACTACACGATTAAGTTCTTTTTCAAAATATGCATTTGTCTTGTTTTTGTCTCCACCCATGGAGTTTAATATTTCAAGGTATTCATCATCTTTTGGTAATGTAATTACTTTTAAAGCTCTTGTAGTCTTTCCTACAATGTTGCTTCTCTCAACTTTATATACATCGCCAAATCCACCTGAACCTATTTTTTCTATTACATTGTATCCTAATATTGTTCTGCCTAAAATAGAATCCATTATTGTCTCCCATTTTTATTTTTTATCGTAATTGCTGTACTATCTCATATTTTTTATTTATAAATATTCTAATCACAAAATACCTTATTATTTTCCATATAAATTTTAATTGTCTTTACCAATAAACAATTTTAAAATTCCATAATCTTCCTTATCCATTTCAAGGTTTCTTAAAGTATCACTTATGTAATACTGCATATCTTTTTCAATTTCATCTGAATTTTTTAACCCTGTTAATTCTTTTAAAAGATGTGAACACTGTTCCTTAATTTGTGGGTTATTGCTGTAACTGGTAACTAACGACATATGATTTGTCTGATATTCAGGATTAGAAATATCTATGTTAGATAGTACATAAAGTATTATACACTCTATCTTGTCCTTTGGGCATAGTTTTTCCATATTTGCATAATCAAGTAACTGATTGATTTCAACATAAGACATATTAAGTTTTATTCCTAATGCAATTAACCTTTGTCTGTTAGGTACTTCCCCCCAATTCTTCAAATTAGAAATCATTTTTTCAAATCCCTTATCCAGATTTTCGGCTTTTACAAGGCTATGATAGGAACCGCCAAAATTTTCAGCCTTTATATATGCTTCAATGTAGTCCACCAACTTGTAATAACTGTTAATATATTCAACTTCATTTTCCCTTATAAATGAGACCAGCTCATTCTCATTTTTCAGACTTACTAATTTTTCTTCTACTTCAAAGGTTTCATTTTGAGAATTAGCCAAATACTTTCTTCTGTTTTTTGTTTTTAAAATATCTAAAAATTTTCCCTTAAGCGTAGTGCAATATTCATAGGGATTAATTCTCTCTTCTTTTGGATAGTGTGAAATTACATAAATACATATAGCATCTTCTAATGATTTTGAATATAGTCTAGGATATTTTCCATATCGCTGTAACATATAATTAATTTCCTGTAAATTAAACCTTAACCCCATGCCAAGTTTTATGAAGCTTTCCCTTGATTTTGGCACTTTATTATTTTTTATCCAGGATTTTATTGTATTTTTACTAAAGCCACATTTTTTTCCTAACTTTTCATAAGACAATCCCCTTGATAACATTATATTATTTATATAATCTCTCCATTTTGAATAGTATGGACTGTATGCATTTAATATTTCTTTTAACTCATCTACTTCTTCACAATTTATAACTTTATAGTACATCTCAGTAGTATTTATATGTTCCATTTTGTCACCCTTTTTCATTTGCTTTTTGCATAATTAAACGTTTGTACATTCTTTCTGCTACTTTATCCCCGTATTTCATAGCTTTTTTATACCAATACAATGCCTGTTCTATATCGACTTTGCCCTTTTTTCCTGTTTGGTACATTATTGCAAGATTTAAGCATGCCACACTATCTTTTTGTTTTGCTGAGATTTTCAAAAGTTCTTCTGCCTTTTCAATACTCTTATCTACCTGTATTCCCTTTTGATAAAAATACGCCATATTATTAAGTGCTTTCGTATATTTTTTTGTGGCTGATTTTTCATACCAGTATTTTGCTTTACTCATACTTCTTGGTACAGCTTTTCCATGTTCGTACATATAGCCAACAATATATTGCGCCTTTTTATCACCCTTTTTGGCTTTCTTTAAATTATTCTCATATTTGTTTTTATTTTTTTCTTCTTCTTTTTCACAAGATTTAATTTCCCTTAGACAAAACTGTCTAAACATTTCTATATTTTCTTCCAATAACGGAATATTAACATCAATATTTAAACCTTTTGCAATATTTTTTCCAATATATGCAAGTTCATAAGCTTCATTATTAGTTGCCATTTGATTTTTTACCAAATCAAATAACAAGAGCTTTCCTTTACCGTTTTCGTTAATACATAATTCTTCATTATTGATGTATATATTTAAATTGCTGTATTTATTTTTCACATACACTATGGTATCGCAAATGTCAGCAAGCAAATTAAATAAACATATCTTTTTCTGTTCTTCTGTCTTGTTAGAAAGAATTATTTTTCCATCTAAAATCATGTCAATAATTGAATTAACATTCTCTGTAATTATATAGATTAATTTCCCATTATCAACTATTTCTTCTTCAATTGTTTCACACTGAATTAAATCTTCATTAAATCTGCTATCATTATATAAATTATAAATTTCTGCCTGTAATTTAAAATCTTTTTCTTCCAAATAAATAGCTATCAGTGAATAGAATCCGGCAAAGTTATCGCCGGATTTCTTTACAGTATATACAATAGCACCACTATTCCACATACTTTTTTCCACTAATTCTAAGTTTTTATTTTGAATATAATCCATTGTTTTCTGTTCTAGAAGATATTGAAATTCCATATTGCTTCCTCTTATCTTTATGCAAATATTTATTGACATACTACCAGCAATTCTAAAGTATTATAACACATGCACTTATTGCTTTTTTTCACAAACTGACCTTTATTTACGGAATTTCAAGTTAGTCTTTGCCACAATCATAACCGCTGTAAATGTAATCACTTCTGATGACAGAAATGATAATCTTTTTGTTTTAAATTCTACCTGATTACTTTTTCCTAAATAATGTGTTGTGCATATACTCATGGTAACAATCGGGCTAAGTGACGTTGCTAACGCAGCCCCCGTAAAGCCTAAATTCATAGGGAACATAAACACATAGTCAAATACCACATTAAACATGCTACCTGAAAATAGTCTGCTATTCCACATAATGCTGCAGACAGAAACATTGTTCTTACCATAAAGATTCCAACTGAAGTAAATCTTTAACATATACCATACCTATATTTTTCTCCTAATTTCTAACATAACCAATATTGCTATATTGCAATATTTTCTCAGTCCATGTACATTCTTTGCATTTAGCAACTAACTGTAATTTTTCATTAAATTATCTAAACAAGTTCGTGATAATATGGGCAAATATCCTCGTAATGTCCATCCTTCATTCTAAAACCTTTTGGTATTATACCTAACTGAGTAAAACCAAGTCTTTCATATAAATGTCTTGCATGGGTATTAGTTGCAACAACAGCGTTAAACTGTAACACTCCATATCCCTTGTTCTTACCCTGCTTCAAACAATCAAGCACCAGCTTTTCCCCTATATGTAGCCCTCTTGATTCTTTACTAACAGCATAGCTGGCATTACAGATATGTCCACAACGTCCCACATTATTAGGATGCAAAATATACAAGCCATACACTTTTCCTGTATCCTTATCCTCCGCCACTGCACTGTAAGTCTGCGAGTCAAAAAATTCTTTTCCTGTATCGTTGTTTAATAATTCTTCCTGTGGAAATGCAATTCCATCTTCTACAACCTGATTCCAAATTTCAATCATTGCTTCTAAATCATTCTGATTATATTCTCTTATGAGTATGTTCATTTGTTCTGCCTCCTAACTCAAAATGAATGTCATCATTTTTAACTCTTAAGTCACAATCTATGTTGCAAGCTTTTCTGCTCATTTTATCAAAATATATAATACAAACTTTTCTGCTCATTTTATCAAAATATATAATACAGTTTTTCTCCAACCTAAATTTTAATTATTATTTTCAACTGTTTTACCACTTTAATTGCGACATATCAAATAAGTTTCATTTTCTATATTTTCTAATGTATTCGTATAGCTCGATATTAGTTTTTGAATTTTTCTCCTCTGCCTCTATATATTCAGGAAGAGGCAACCCGCTCTGGCATTCTCCACATATATCAATTCCAATAATCTTTTTGTCTTTAATAAAAAAGTGTAAAAGATGCTCTAGCATATCAAGTGGCATGTGGCCCTGACTCCAATTTGTTTCAATATAATTTTTATCCAGAATATCTTTATCAATTGAAATGTAAAAAGGTAAATCTGTCATTATTTTGCTAAGCTTATCTTTTCCTATGCCGCTCCTAAGTTCTTCTGCTGAAAAAGTTATAAGTTTTTCGCGATTCTTAATATGAATTTGCTCTATGTCATTTTCAGTTGCACCTATCAGAATCAATTGAACAAGATTTTTATTTTCATTAATAACCTGCGCTGCCCAGTCTCCACAACTGGTCATTTTGTTAATCATCGGTTCCTGCATATCGGTATGATGATCATATAGAACTAATGAAAAGGGCTTCATTATTCTGTCTGTATTTATTTTTGTTATGTAATGAAAATTACCTGAATCAATAAAATGTATCCCATGAATTCCATACTGCTCTGTTCTTTTCTTTATTTCTATTTCAGCAGCCTTGGAGCAATAAAGGTCACAGCCTTCAATGTCCGAACAATCAATTAGGCTTATACCACTTTCTTGTTGTATGTCCTCATCAATATATACATGTGTAAAATCTAAAATGTAATTTTTGCTTCTAATCAATGTTAAACGCCCCCTTACAAGCAAATGTGATTCTAGCAACCAAATAGTTTTGCTGTTTTCTCCATTCTTTCTGCGATTTTTACTCCAAATGGACAACGTACTTCACAAGCATGACAAGCAATACATTCAGATGCTTTATGTTCAAGAAGTTCATAATGTGATTGTACTGTTGCAGGCACCTCAGGTTGCATTGTCGCCAAATCATAGAATTTGTTAATCATTGCAATATCTAAATTCGCCACACAAGGCTTGCAATGTCCACAGTATGTACATTCTCCTTTATATGAATGGAACGGAGCATTGGCGATTACTGATGCATAGTCTTTTTCCTGCTCTGTAGCTGTTTCATATGCCAAAGCATCATCTACCTGTTCTTTTGTGTCATAGCCGCACATAATAGATGCTGTTGCAGGTCTGGTTAATGCATAATGAATACACTGAACAGGTGTTAAACTTACTCCAAAAGGAGAGCGTTTTTTGTCAAATAGTCTACCGCCTGCGTAACCTTTCATAACTGTGATTCCAACATTATTCTGTTCACATATTTTGTATAACTTTGCACGCTCAGGGTCAATTCCTTTAAGATTGTTATCAAATTCTTCTGCAAACATTGTGTCAATATCTTCGCTTGCAGGTAACATGTCAAATGCCGGATTTATACTAAATAAAATCATCTCAACATACCCTGACTGTGCTGCTTTTATGGCAACTTTTGGGTTATGGGAACTCATGCCAATGTGATGTATTATGTTCTTTTCTTTTAACTCCATTACATAATCCATATAATCTGAATGCTGAATCTGTTCCCATTCTTCTTCTGAATCTATGTAATGTATCATACCAATATCAATATAATCTGTTTGAAGTCTTTTAAGTAAATCTTCAAAAGCTGGTCGAACATATTTCATGTCTCTTGTTCTAAAATACTGTTCATCTTTCCAGGTAGAACCAATATGTCCCTGAATAAACCAGTCACTTCTATTATCCTTGATACCTTTTCCAATAGTGTCTCTTGATTTTGGATCTGCCATCCAGCAGTCAAGAATATTAATTCCTTTAGAAGATGCATATTTAATTAATTCGATTCCCTCTTCTTCTGGGTGTCGTTCTAACCATTCACCACCAAACCCGATTTCACTTACGTCAAGTCCTGTCTTTCCTAACTTACGTGTTTTCATTTTATCATTCTCACTTTCATATAAATTGAAATTTGTCTTCACGTTAATATGTAATACTTAATCCTATAGTTAATTTACATTAGAAAGAATTAATCGTCAACTTTGTTTGGAGACTGTGTTAGTTGCGTAATTTATATTGTGCAGTGATAATCTTGTTTTGTATGTGAGATTTTCTTTTCATTTCCATCTCCTCCAAATTCACTGCAAAACCACTTTATATAATTTTCTAACATGCCACACGTTTTTTGTTCTCTGGCATATTTAACTTCATCATAATTCTGACTAACATCTTCTGCCGAATTCTTTATTTGTTCCATTCCGGCACAATCTAATTGATAATCCATCATAGAATGCACAGTCATCGCAAAAGAAGTAGCTGCCATATCCACATCTTTTGTTTTAATTTTTCCATGAACCTGAAGTGGTTTGTTAGTTTCTGTCAATGGACTTATGCTTATTATTCAATACATCTTCTGTTCTATGTTTATTATTATGGAAAAATACATCCCTTTGACCTGTTTTTTGTCAAAAGGGATGTATTATGAGGAATCATCTTAGTTTTGTTAATTTCATGCTTGGGAAAATACATCCCTTTTGCTTGTTTTTTGCTAAAAGGGGTGTACTTTTGGGGAATTATCTTTGTTTTTTCAATTTTCTGCTTGGAAAAATACATCCTTTTTGCTTGTTTTTGCCTAAAAAGGGTGTACTTTTGAAAAAATATCTAAATAACCACTCCATTACAGTGGTCGATTTCATGTTGAATAATCTGTGCTGTAAAACCTGTATACTTGTCATGTTTTTTATTAAAGTTTGAATCTAAATAATCAACTTCAATTTCTTCATATCTTATACAAGGTCGTATACCCTCCAAAGAAAGACATCCTTCTTCCGTTTTGTACTCTACTGATTTCTTTGTAATTACAGGATTTATCATTGCAAATTGAAATGGTCCTGTTGCCACAACTATTATTGATTTATTAACTCCTATCATATTAGCTGCCATACCAACGCAGGTTTCTCTATTAGCCTTAAGTGTATCTAATAAATCTGTTACAACTTGTTTATCTGCCTCTGTGGCACTTTGTGCTTTTCTTGCAAAAATCTGTTTTCCTTTTATAATCTTTTTAACCATACAATATTACCTGTCCTTTATATATTATTTTCTATCCTTTGTTGCATTATATTTTCTATCTTTTACTGTATATCCTATTCTGCCCTTTGTTGCATAATATTTTCTATTATTTACTATATATCCTATTCTGCTCTTTGCTGCTTAGTATTTATTTACTTTGCTGTATACTATACTCTATTTTTTACATATTTCTTTTTATCCACGTCATAATCACATCCACCAGATAGTCCTGCTGTACCTGACTTAATTCTTCTCCCGGTTTTATTTTATGCCACTTGCGAATGCACTCCCTGCAACATGTTGCCGTTGCATGCTGTGCAATAAATACCGGGTGTCCTTTCATTGGAGTTTGCTTTCCGTCATTTGGTATATGCGCCGGTGCTTCTCTTTTAGCAATAAAATCCTCAGCATGCTTCCTGATTGTTTCTAATCCTTTTTCATTGATGTAGTCTATGTCCTTTTGTTTTAGGTTAAAACTACTGCGAAATTTTGATTTGCCTAAATGTTCAAATAACTGCTTATACCATTGTTCTTTAGTCATTTTATTTCCATTCCTATTTATATATTAAATGAATTTTTTCTTATTTTCTATTCATCATAAGCATTTCCATTCTTTGCTTCTTCTATCTTACTCAATAATATCTTTTAAATTTACTTTCACTCTGTCTTTTTTCACTTTTTACATAACCATCCTTAACACAATAAATAAGACAATAACTATTATTATTAATGCCATTAATTCTTTATTGACTGTATATTTTTTCCTTCTTCCAGCTATATGATTTTGATTGGATTTATTTATATCAACTGTCTTACTACTTTGTTTTCTAAATTGAGCTATTTTTCTCTTATTAATTATGGAAAACGGATCTTCCTGTTTCATAATTCTTGTATAGAAATTTCTGGCATACGCAATGTCTCCTTCTGTACATTCTGACTGGTAATCACTATGTGCAATATCGTTTCTTACCCACCTAATATGCTTAAGCATTTTATAATCACTATCCCAAGAATTAACATATCGTCTTTCGAAAGCAGGTGTGTTTTCCATCTGAGCTATATATGTTGAAACTCCCTGTTTACTATTTAGCAAATCTTTGCATAAATTATCTAATTTTTTATATTGTTCAAAAAATCTGTTTTCAATATCATTCATACTAAATTACCTTTTCTAATTTTTCATAAGTTAAATTACAAACCATACGATTTTGGTGGTTTAAATACTTTACATTATGTTATATAAGTGTTAATGAAAGCACTATATCACATTAAATATTTTGCAGTTGCATATACAAAAGTGGGTACGGATTACCCTCTTCGTCAAAATCAGTTCTTCTATATGTTTCAAAACCTAAATGCTCATAAAATCCTACTGCCTATGAATTTTGTTCATTTAATGCCTGTGGCACATACTTTTTAATCTGATCTACTTCTTCTCTGGAAAGAAATAGATGTGTAGCCCTGACAGACTGTTCCCAAACTATTAATAGCTGGTCTGTTAGCTTTTCTTTTCTGTTCTATTTTCCGTCTCATATATCTTCATTTACTTTCCTGCACAACGAAATTTATAACTGGTCTATGCTCTCCTTAAGTTCGATTATTTTTCGTTCTATCTCCTTAATAACTATTTCAAATTCCTCATCACTTTTTCCCGTTGGATCATCAAGCCCCCAATTATCATCAAAACTTCTTCCTATAAAAGGACAACCTACATTACATCCCATTGAAATAGCTATATCAGGTTTCGGAATCTCACTAATAAGTTTAGAATATTGTTTTTTTCCCATATCGATTCCATACATTTTTTTCATAATTCTCACTGCGTCCTGATTAATCTGTGGCTTTGTTTGAGTACCTGCAGAATAACTTTCAAAAACATCAGAAGCCAGGTATTTTCCCAGTGCCTCTGCGATTTGACTTCTACAGGAATTATGAACACATATAAATGCTACTTTCTTTTTTCTTCTTTCTTTATCCAACATTGACTTTCTCCATATATTTTCAAATATTAATTACAAATCTCTTTCAATAAACTGTTCATTATCATATAATACTGTATTTCACTCACTCATGACTTGCTCTCCTAAAATCTTTCTAAACATTATAACACATAATAGAGGTAACTTGGTCAATAGTTGGAACCATTTAATACTTAAAGAGTGTTGTTTTCACTTAACTCGACATGTTCATTCCAGAAACAGGATATGACAGAATTATTTTATAAAATATAATTTACTTCCATATTATACACAGGCTGACAAAAATGTAATATAATATTTACATACAATTCAAAGGAAAAACTATGAATTTTATATGGAAAAAGGCTATTTTTCTCTATAATACTTCATTTATGGGAAGGAACGGTGAATCTATGAAAAAAATAATATCAAAATTAACATTAATTTTCTTTTGTATGAGTTTTTTTATGATAATTCCAAAGAATGTTAACGCAGCAGAAATTATTCCGGTTAATATTTTAGTGGAATATGGTCAAACGGAAGCCAGAACAATTTTAAATATGATTAATGAAATGAGAACCAGCAGCTCCGATGCCTGGTATTGGAATTCAGATGACACAACCAAAACTACATGCGATAATTTAAGCGAACTTGCTTATGATTATGATTTAGAGAAACTTGCAATGAAACGTGCAGCGGAAATTGCATTATCATACGCCCATACAAGACCAAACGGTGAACGTTGTTTCAGCATTTATGATGAAGAAGGCGTTAGTTACAGTTTTGTCGGTGAAAATATTGCAGCCGGCTATCGATCAGCCTCAGAAGTAAATATGGGCTGGCGTGAAGATAATGATAGTTATGCCGGTCAGGGACACCGCAGAAATATGTTAAATTCTAATTTTAATTGCGTTGGAATCGGACATGTTTATTACAATGGCTGTCATTACTGGGTAGAAGAATTTGCATATAGAACTTCTATCAATACAACTAAGACAACAGCAAATGACAGTGAGCAGACTACTACTCTTTCCGTAGATAAAAGTAATATTACGGATTTTAGAGTTCTTTATGACAGTAATTCCTACAATCTTCGAAAAGGTGAAACAGTAACTCCAAATAGTATGGCTGTAATTTATGTTTCGAATCAGTGGCCAAGAGGTAACGGAATTGTGGCAGATGCACCAACCTTTTCTATGGCTGATTCTTCCATTGCCACTTATAGTAACGGCAAAATTCTGGGAGTATCAGAAGGCACAACCACATTAACAGCATCACTGTACGGGTTAACGGCAACAATTGTGCCAACCATAAATGTACATGACTGTAACAAACATTGGGATCAGGGCAAAATTACAAAACAACCAACAACTAAACATGAAGGCGAAAAAACTTTTACCTGTAGTGTATGTGGAAAAACATATTCTGTAGCAATCGCAAAGATTAGTTCTTCCACAGCAAACCCGACAAATAAAACAAATACATCAAATCCTGTTCAGAAAACACAGGCAGGCAAAAAAATCACGAAGAAAATTAAACTTAACCGCAAGAAACTTACTTTAAAGAAAGGAAAGGCTTTTAAATTGAAAGTCTCTTTAACACCTAAAGATAGTCAGGATAAGATTATTTTCAAGACTTCAAACAAAAAGATTGTCAAAGTCAGCAAAACCGGAAAAATCAAAGCTCTAAAAAAAGGAAAAGCCAAAATCACTGTAGTTTCAGGCAAAAAGAAAATCGTCTGCAAAGTAACAGTAAAATAGACTCTGCATATAAAGTCTGTGTATAGACTCTGTTTATAGTGTCTGTGTTATAAATCACAACATTTAAACTGAAATGGCCCTATTTTCCGAATGTTCGGCAAATAGGACCATTTTTCAGTTAGCTTTATCTTTTTTCCATAACTACTATTTTGTTAGACATACTTTGGACTACAGGCAACTTTCCAATCACATTATAAATTGGCTTAATTTTTTTCATTCCTTCTACCAAACTTACGTCCTTCTTCCAAGTAAACTGTGGAATTATTTTCTCTAGTTCTCTGCCCTTCTTAACGCCCCACTTAAATTTAGCATTGCTACCTTCAATGGACTTTTCCTTTATATGTTTTACAAAAAATGGGGACATTATTTCAATCATTACCGTAGCTGTTTTGAAGGATTTTTTAATAATGGAAAATATCTTTTTAACATCAGCTTCACTCAAATACATAGATAAACCTTCAACTATTACAAGCACATTCTCATCATTATATGTAATACTGTCTGTGTAAGTTATATCCATTGCAGACTTTGCAATCTGATAAATCGGGCCTTTTTCTTCAAGGAAACGGCTTCTTATATCTATTGTTTCAGGCAAGTCCAAATTGTACCATAAACTATATTTGCCCTTCATTCGATAACATCTTGTATCCAGACCACATCCAATATTTACAACTATGGTGTCAGGATGTTCATTCAAATACTGATGGACCATGGTATCCAATACAATTGTCCTAGCAATTACTCCACTTCCCATAGTCTTGTCGTTTTCTGCTTTTGAAAAATCATAGTCTAATTTTCCAACAATTTCAACTGCTATATCGTCTTTTATTTTTGCATCATTCTTTTTTGTTTCCTTAGCTCTTGCATACAAGGTCTGAATCATTGTTTCCGGTACACCTGTAACCTTTACTTTTTCTTTCATATCATATGCTCCTTTAAATTTAGCTCACAATATAATGCCTCTGTATTTCTTTAGATTTTTCTCACAACACAATGCATACGCATGCCTTTACGGATTTCAAATTTTTCAACTTTCAATCCTGCATTTTTGCAACACTCCATAACGGTTGCTCTTTTTGCAATCTTTACATCGCCATGTCCACACAAATTTGCAAGTGGCAGTTCTATGTTATCCATAAACCATAAAAGTAGTTTGTTGTCACTGGTTACATCACGAAGAATCAATCTTCCACCTGAACGAAGACATCTTTTCACACTGTTGAAAAATGCCTGAGGATTTGGATAATGATGAAAACTGTTTGAACATATTATTGCATCAAAAGTATTTTCTCCAAAAGGGAATTTTTCGCAGTCTCCTACTACAAAATCAGCATTTGGAATATTTTTCTTTTTTGCCTGCTCTATCATTGCCGGTGTCAAATCAAGACCTGTGTAATGACGGGTTGGATATTTCTCTGCCAACAAGGAAATCATTGGAGCCGGACCACATCCTGCATCAAGCAGTGATGAAAATTCTTCCTTCTCTAATTCTTCCAAAATATCAGGATAATCCTTCTTGCACATTTCATAAATTCCTGCATGATTACTTTCGTATCTTTCTGCTGTTTTTGTAAACTCACTAACTGATAATTCCTTGTACTGTTCGCTGGTCATCTTCCTTCATCCTCCATAATTTATAAACTTAATAATAGTATTTTTCGCTCTTTGGTTAGTCTAGTCTAACTATGTTTATAATACTCTTTTAATATGGAAAGTTCAATATAAAAGTTGAGAATAAACTTCACAATATAGGAATATTTATGTAGCATTGATAAACGTCTTGTTGAAATATTCTTACAAAGAATGGTGAATCCGGCTCCTCCACCAGAAAAGAAATATTTTAAGAACGTAAATCTGCTGCCAAAGAAGAAATCAAATACTCTGAAAAAATATTTACTGTGCATTTTTGAAAAACAGATTCACTTTTACCATATGTTCATCACGTGTTGCATAATAAGACTGACAATTGTAATTCCACACCAGCATGATGCTCCCACAGCAATTGGCTTTCCACCTGTTTTAATAAGCTGTATTACATTACTGTTTAATCCTATTGCTGCCATTGCCATAATAATCAGAAACTTTGACAGTTCTTTAAGCGGCTTAAATACCTGGTCACTGACTCCCATATGTACACAAACTGTAGTGATAATCGCTGCAATTACGAAATAAAGTATGAACATTGGAAATGCCCTCTTAAAGCTAAACTTTGAAGTTTTTCTTCCTTCATTTGAACTTCCTTTTGCTCTTATCAGGGATAGTCCCAGCGTAATAGGTATGATTGCAAGTGTTCTTGTAAGTTTTACCGTTACTGCCTGATTTAAAGTTTCACTTCCAAGATTCCACATACTGTCCCATGTTGATGCTGCAGCTGTTACTGATGATGTATCGTTGATTGCTGTTCCTGCAAATATACCAAATGCATTGCCATGTACAGTATCAAATCCTATTGCCTTTCCAAGTATTGGAAAAAATATAGCTGCAAGAACATTGAAAAAGAAAATAACTGCTATAGACTGTGCAACTTCATTATCATCTGCTTCAATAACTGGTGCAGTTGCTGCAATGGCAGAGCCACCACAAATTGATGAGCCAACTCCTACAAGTATAGATGTGTTTGAAGGTACTTTAAGAACCTTCTGCAATATCCACGCAATAACAAGAGATGTAGTGATTGTGCAAATAATAATCGGTAAAGATTGCTTTCCTATCTGAAAAATCACTGCCAGATTCATTCCAAATCCAAGTAAAACCACTGCTGTCTGAAGAATCACCTTTGATGTCCATTTAATTCCTGATTCTGCCTTTCCCTTGTCATTCCAAAACATTGCAATAATCATTCCGACCAGAATTGATATTACTGCTCCTCCTATCACTGGAAATAGTTTTCCCAGTAACCATGATGGAATTGCTATTATAAGGCAAAGTAAAATACCTCTTAAGTTTTTTTTCATAAAATTCATTTGATAATTTTCTCTCTTTCTTTTAGAATATTGGATTGTATAATTCTTTTATAATTAAAATAAATCCAACATATTATCTAAATATATTTTTTCTCTAACATGGATTTGGTACTCAGGCTTTGTCATGTAGTAAAGTAAAAATTCCAAAACCAAAGCACTTCCAAGTCCTCTTCCTTCTATTTTAAAGTTGGTAAATCCCATTGGCAAGTATACATTTTTAATATCTTCTACACTGATAAATCCCGGATTTTCCATTGCCTTTGAAAATTGATATCCACCACTTGAATCTGGTGCCTTACAATAATGTTCAAAATCTTCTCCCAGATTTTTATGGCTCACTGCTTCATAACAGACTTTTCTGTCCTTGCATCCAAACCAGCAACATTCATTACACAAGAACTCTACTTTTTCCTTTTGCTCTTCTGATAATGTTTTTAATTTATCAAATTCTTTATTTAATCGAAAATCAGGCACAACGTATTTGAAATCTTCTCTATTTAATTCTTTTAACAATTCCTGAAAATCTGTTATGACCTTGGTAGTTGATGATACAAAATACAATTCAGGATAATTCTTTTTCAGGTAATTAAGTAACAAATCCGAATGCACTATTACACCGTTTGAAACATCACTATTAATTATTTTTTGATTTTGAGCACCACAACTTTCCATTGATGTATTTTGTATATTACTCTGAATCTGGTTATTTTTCTTACTTTTATTTTGTGCAAACAAAGAACAAATATCATTGCATCTTTTGTCTGCAAGATGTTCCTCTTTTAACAATGAATTACTAAAAGTAAGCCTTGCCGAAATGCCATAATCCTGCATTAACTCAAGCACCTTCCAAGGCTTTACTTCTCCATTTTCTACACGACCACCACTCCAGATGCAATCTAAGGGAGCTCCATATATGGAACCTATATCACACCAATCATAGAAATATTCTCTATGTTCCCTGAAAATTGGCAGGAACACCTTGTATAATTCATAAAATTCAAATAATCCCGGAAGGTGAAAATATGCTGTTTTACTACTCAATGTATTTTACCTCCTAAATTTCCAACCTATAAACATAGTCATCCATATAAAATTCCATATTGTCTTCCTCTTTTTCTTTTAGTCAAACAGTGCTTCCCATGTTTTTGTTTTCATGGCTTTAAAGCACATAACAATTTTATAATAGATAACTCTTGTTAAAATATAACAATACCAATAATTAAAAGCAATATTACAACCTTTTATTTGTTCTAAACTTTCAAATTAGTTTCTTTCTCATCCACACATGAGGGCAACCCTCATCGTCACATATTTCAGCTGATTTGATATACCCGTTTTTTCATAAAAATCAGACGCTCCTACCTGCGCCAATAACTCAGCCCACTTTCCCTGATTATTAACAATTTCCATAATTCCTTAATCTCCTTTCAAAAAAATAAGCACTCAAAACTAAATCTTATAATGCCGAAACACCGTACCTACGATTTAGTCTTGAATGCTTTATTACCACTCATCCGGTGATGAGTGAAAACTTTAATATAATTCTTAAATAGATTATATTTGATTATAACTTTTATGTCAAACTTCGCGACTTTCCTGTTATATCAATTTATGTTAATAATTTTCTTCGTGTACTTCAAAGTAACTCTGAGGGTGATTACATACCGGACATACTTCCGGAGCCTTTGTTCCTACCACAATATGTCCACAGTTACGACATTCCCATACCTTAACTTCACTCTTTTCAAATACCTGCGCAGTTTCAATGTTCTTAAGGAGTGCACGATATCTTTCTTCATGGTGCTTCTCAATCTCGCCTACTGCCCTGAATTTTGCTGCAAGCTCTGGGAAACCTTCTTCCTCAGCTGTTTTAGCAAAATCTTCATACATATCTGTCCACTCATAATTCTCGCCTTCTGCAGCTGCCGCCAGGTTTTCTTTTGTATCACCAATTCCTGCTAACTCCTTGAACCACATCTTTGCATGTTCTTTCTCATTATCTGCAGTCTTTAAAAATAATGCTGACATCTGCTCATAGCCTTCCTTCTTTGCCACCGATGCAAAATAAGTGTATTTATTTCTTGCCTGTGATTCTCCCGCAAATGCCTCCTGTAAATTTTTCTCTGTTTGTGTTCCTGCATATTTGTTTTCTACCATTTATTTTACCTCCGTTTTGTTTACTATTTTTTCAAAATCTGATGCCGGATGCTTACATAAAGGACATATAAAATCATCCGGTAATTCTTCTCCTACATATTCATATCCACAAATCCTACATCGCCATATTGTCTGATCATCATCTGTTTTTCCAACTGCCTGTGGCTTAGGCTTAATATTATTCTGATAGTACTCGTATGTTGCCGACGGAATATCACTTAACACTTCCATATCAGTTATCTCACCGATAAACATTGTATGTGAACCTAAATCTTCTGTTTTATTAACTGTTACAGAAATGTATGCATTTGTGCCTTCTGTAATATAATAAATACCATTTTCACCTCTTGTACACTTTCTAAATGATTCAAACTTATTTGTATTCCTTCCTGATTGAAAGCCAAAATGTTTGAATAATTCGAACTGTGCATTCTGACTTAGAACTGATACTGTAAATTTTCCTGTTCTTTCAATCATATCATGAGTGTAATTTGCTTTGTTAACACAGATGCTTAACTGATTCGGTTCCGAAGCTGCCTGAATTGCAGTGTTAATTATACATCCGTTGTCCTTTTCTGATTCCCTTGCCGTCAGTACAAACAAACCATAACTTAGTTTATACATTGCTTTTTTATCCATGTTATTCCTCCTTTAGCTTCTTTCTGCATTTTTGGCAAATACCTTTAAATGAAATATCATAATTTAGAAATTCAATTCCATGAGTGTCATGAATTCTTTCCAGCAAATTTGGTATTTCGTCCATATCCACATCTGACACATCACCACATTTTACACACCTAACGTGATAGTGATTTGTCAAAGTAAAATCAAATCTATTAGGTCCATCCGGCACTTCAACTTTTCTCAAAGTTCCTTCTTCTGCCAATATATCAAGGTTTCTATATACTGTTCCCTTTCCAATTGTAGGATATGTTTCTTTTAAAAAATCATACACTTCATTTGCTGTAACATGTCTTTTCATATCATATACAGCAGTTCGTATTAACTCTTTTTGAATAGTATTTCTTCTGGTTATCATCGCTTCTCCTTATTAGGATTTATTCCTAATAGGGATTATATCATATTTTTGAATTTAAGTCAAGCAAAATAGTAATCATTCCTATTATTAAATAAAGATGCCTAAAAAGACATCTTTACACAATATAAATATTCTTTTTTTCCTAAAATGCCAAATCCTCCGGCTGAATTTTATCATCTTCTCTTACTTCACGAATCACTCTGCATGGGTTTCCAGCAGCTACTACCATTGGTGGTATATCTTTTGTTACAACACTTCCTGCACCAATTATGCTACCTTCTCCTATTGTAACTCCACCACAGATGACAGCGTTGGCACCTATCCACACATCTTTTCCGATAGTAATTGGTTTTGATGTACTGATTCCCTTCGCTCTTTGCTCAGGATTAATGGAATGTCCTGCGCAGGCAATGCATACTCCCGGTGCGATGAAAGCATTGGCCCCAATATGTACAGGTGATGTGTCTAATATTACACAGTTGTAATTAATAACTGCCAGTCCATCTACAAAAATATTGAATCCGTAATCACAGTGAAATGATGGTTCAATAAATGTTAAATCAGAACATTTTCCAAGTAAGTTTTTAAGAATCTCTCTACGCTTTTCAGCCTCGTCTGGTCCTGTCTGATTGTATTCAAAACATAGTTTCTGTGCTGTAGCTTTTAATGACTTTGGCACGTTTAAGTTGTTGCTATTGTAGCCTTGATTTTTTTGAATTATCTCTTTTATTTCCATGTTTTTCCTCCAAAATAAAATTTAGAAATTCATCCAAATTTCATTTTATAATTTATTAGCTTTTTTATTTCACAATATTCTAAAATCATTTGATTTATCAAAAAAGTATTTACGATTTTAAATCTGTTCTATATTATAGCATATTCTCAATTTTCAGTAATACTTATAAAATAAAAAACACATTCAGTTATGTTACTACGATTTTCTTATTAGCAAACTTTAATTGTAAATCTATTGCCTTTTAATATCGTCATATAACTTGAATGTGTTTTTTACTTTTAGCTTAAACTTTCAACGTCTTTATTTACAATTCTCTTCAAAAATACATATCCCACTAAACAGGCTACTGCCTCTGTTATTGGAAATGCCCACCATATTAGAGAGACACCTACCTGCCCATTTCTTACAATAACAGAAAAGATTCCTGCAAGTGGTAATATGAGAACCAATTGTCTAATCAGCGAAATTATAAGTGATTGGATTCCTCCATCTAATGCCTGATAAATTCCCTGATATGCCACGTTGATTCCTGCAAAAATAAAACTTACTGAAATAATTCTCATTGCACCGATAAAATATTCTCTTGATTGTCCTGCATTAAATAATGTTGCAAATGCTCCCGGGAATATTTCTGTAATGGCAATGCCTAAAATCATTAATACACCTGTGTATATTAGACCATATTTTATACCGTCTTTTATTCGCTTCTTACTACCCATACCGTAAGCAAAAGCAATAATCGGTGTGATTGCATCTCTTAGTCCAAATGCAAGGAACAGTACAAACTGTTGCACTTTGTAGAACAAGCCATATGCCGTCTGGGCTGATGGGCTAAATTTCAAAATAAGATTCATAACATAAACCATTATTGACATAAGAGCCTGTGCAATAATGGCAGGAAGTCCGATTGAATATATTTCTTTAATAATCCTACCCTTTGGTTTCATATATTTTATGCCATGATCAAATTCTTTATTTAATTTTATATGGAAAATAAATAACAATACTGCTGATGCAATCTGACCGATTACAGTTGCATAGGCAGCCCCTTCTACTCCCATTTGTGGAACAGGTCCAAGACCATATATCATAATTGGGTCAAGGATAATATTTACTACTGCCCCAACTACCTGACCAATTGTTGAATAAAGTGATCGTCCTGTTGCCTGTAACAATTTTTCAAATAATGAAAAAAATACAATTCCAAAAGACAATACACAGCATATTCTTAAATAAGATGTCCCCATTGAAATAACCTGTGAATCAACTGTCTGTGATACAATGTAGACTCTTACTCCAAATATTCCAAAGAACAAACATATTACATAAATAATTACTCCTAAAAACAAACTGTTTCCTGCAACTTTTGCAGCCTTTTTGTTATTTCCCTGTCCCAGCGTTCTTGCAAGAAGTGCATTGGTTCCTACACCTGTACCAATTCCAATTGCCACCATTAGCATTTGTACAGGAAATACCAGTGTCAAAGCGTTCAGTGCTGCCTCGCTTCCCTCTTTCATATTTCCAACAAAAGCACTATCTACAATATTGTAAACTGCCTGCAATGCCATAGATAAAATCATCGGTATTCCCATTTGAACCATCAGTTTATTAACCGGCATTTTCCTCATTTTGTTGTTTTCAGCCATTTTTATTTTCTCCTCCCTTTCTACGCAAAAAAAGTGTGCGCTTATTTATAAGTTGGACTTACGCATAAAGCAACACACTTTTTAACTGCATTATAAAACTGAAAAAACGAGTAGCCAAAACTGGATTTACGCTATTGCTACTCGTTTCAATAAGTTATTATATTTTTAATTTTTAAAAATGTCAAAGGGGGTTCGTTGAATTTTCGTGTGAGAAATTTATTCTTCTGACAGTGCCAAATAAGGCCATTCATCGCCTTCATCTAAATTGTTATCTGTAAGCCACTGATCCTCTACAGATATAATCTTCGCTTCATTATCTTCATTTATTAAGGTCACCGATACTTTGGGAGCTTCGTTTGGATTTCTCTCCTCACAGCCATAGTCACCATCAAATATATGTTTAATTTTCCACATTTGCAATTTCTCCTAACTTGATATTCATATACATTTCGCCTACACATATATTTTCAATATATTAATATTCATAATATTTTAAGCATCTATACTGCTTAACTTATGGGCGATAACCTGTTTTGTCGTCCTCAGTTATTTCACGTATGACCTTGCATGGCACACCTGCTGCAACTACATTTGCAGGAATATCCTTTGTGATTACACTTCCTGAACCTATAATTGTGTTATCTCCAATAGTTACGCCCTGGTTGATGTGGACTCCGGCTCCGACCCAAACGTTATTTCCGATTTTTACTGGTTTGGCATAGCATGCACCATGAGTACGCTCCCAGGAATCTATTGCGTGATTTGAAGTATATATTCCAACTCTTGGTCCAAACAACACATTATCGCCAATTTCAATGCCACCACCGTCTAACATAATGCAGTCAAAGTTGGCATAAAAATTATTTCCAATAGAAATGTTGTAGCCAAACTCACATCTGAAATTTGGTTCAAAATGAACACCTTTACCTATTGATTTCAACAACTTCTTAAGAATAGCTTCCCTTTCTTCTGATGGCTGACCGAAACTTGCATTGTACTGGTTGGTTAAAAAAACTGTATCTTCACGCGCCTTAACCAATTCATCTGTTAAATCATTGTACATTTTTCCACTTAAAACATACTGCTTTTGTTCTTCTAAATTCAATTTTTATCTTCTCCTTTTTCTAATTTATCCATTAACTTAAAACAATAATAAAGCGTATTATACTTGGAATAAAAAATATAAATCCATAATTTTTTCTTTAAACTTTATAAAATAAAACTAAGAATATTTATTGCTAACAACGGAACAAATCCCAGTGTTAGTATCATTCCTGCCCTGTTCCACGCCTCAAAAGGTAGCATGGCATTTGGGTCTACTATTTTGGTATTGTATGTAATGTATGGAATTGCCAAAAGAACCAATAGCACAATTCCTATAATATTTAATAAAATTTCCAATGCTTTTCTTTTTGTCATAACGTTCACCTTGATTCATAAATTATATGGTTATTTCGGTTTAAGTATACTGACAAATCATTATACATTCAATGCATAATCATCGATTTTTTACATTATGCTTTTTAAGCAATCTCACCTTTTAGATTATAAATACAAGTTATAAAAAAAGGCAGATTTTTTAATCTGCCTTTTCAATATTATTCTATTTTACTAGTAGTCCATAAAATAAAATGTCTCCTTGAGGGACATTTTGGGACATCTTGGGGGATAATTTATTCTTTAACTTTAATATCCCCTTTAACAATATCACTATCTATTGAATTACAAACAACATTGCCTTCAACCTTGTCACATTTTATCGAGTTACAAACAAGGTTGCCCTTTATTTTATCTGCCTTAACATTTCCATTTACCTGAACCGTTTCTCCACAATTGATGTCACCCGATAAATCACCACCAACTGTTATATTTCCACCTGCATTACACCCTCCTGAGAAATGTCCCCCAACCGTAACATTTCCATTTGAGTTACAACCACCACTTAAATGCCCGGTAATATTCACTTCTCCATTTGCATTGCATCCACCTGAAACACAACCTTCAACATATATATTGCACTGGCTTTGAACACTTTTTGCATCACCAATTATTTCAAAAGTAAACTTTTCAGTTATTTTGTCTGTTTTTTGTAAAATTTTTCTACCTTTGCAAACCACACCACGAATAACACCATCGTCCTCCCATGGCAATTCTGTACAATATTCATTATTGACATTTGGTTCTGATTTCCTTGAAAAAAGTTCGTCTATGTTGCAGTTAAACAGTTCTGCTAAAACCGGCAAAAATAAAATATCCGGCAATGACTTTGCATTTTCCCACTTTGAAACTGCCTGAAAAGAAACTCCCAACTTATTTGCAAGTTCCTCCTGTGTCATTCCGGATTTTTTACGATATGTTTGTATATTAGTTGCCAAAATATTGACTGTATTTTCCATGTAATCACCTCCGATAATGAAATTATATATAATATGGAGATGGCTTTCAATAAATTAAAAGTCGATATTTTTCAACTGGGGGTTGAATCAGATATACGTTAATTATTTTTATTCAAACAAAAAAGTCTTATTAAAATGCACCAAACTGCCTCTTTAATAAAACTTTTTCCTATTAAACAACTTTAATTTTTTACAACAACTATTACTATTATATACAAATTATTCTTTTCTCTTTTTCTACTGTTATTTTAATCTGATTAACTGTGTAAATGTCCTCAACATTATCTTTTCCTAGCTTTTCTACAAAAAAAGTTCTTGGGTAATATAAATCTTCTTTTTCGTTTTTATCAATTCCCAAGTGAATTACTGCATTTTCATATTTATTATAAAATAAAATTTCACTTTCAATTTTTACTCTAGGATTCACTCTTTTATTATCGAATAACACCGCTATGGGTTGTTCTATTAAGTCAGGAAGCAAGTAAAAATACACAAATTTTGCTTTTACACTTTGAAATTTTTTCTTATTTAAGTTCTTTAAATGTTTAAAATCAATTTCACCATTTTCTATATTATTCCACCCTTTATGTCCCCTATACTCTGATATCTCTTTGTATTTTACGCTTCCTTTTGCAATTGTTTCCAATCCCAATAAATGACAAAAACTTTCTTTGTTAAATTTCAATTTGATTCTACCCTTATCTCCACTAGGTTTTATTATGTTATATGTATATATAAATGGTACTAAATACATAGCATAATATCTTTTTAATACTATAAGTGAAATATCATTAATTTTAGGTTTTCTCTGTAATTCTTTCAGTTCTTCCGGTTTATACATACTTTATCCTCCATATAAAAAAAGCTCTGAACATCTCAGAACTTTTTTAGCAACTATTTTTTCTGCTCATATTTAAACTCTCCGCAGCGGAGAAATCAGGAGTTGCACCCGATTAATATTATTTTACTCAAATAATCTTTAAAAATTCTTTTTTTTGCTAATATTTTAATTCTCCGCAACAGAGAATACAACTTTCTTGTAGTTACATTATAACATACATTTTTTCCTTTTCAAGCAACTTCCTTAATTTATATAAATAAAATTATCTAATTCCTATGTGTCTATTTAGAATATCCTATTACTTCAGCAAGTTTTTCTGCCTGCTGCCCCGGCCAACACCCAAAAATATAATCAACTACATCCTGCTGTTTTTCCTCTATAAATTCTTGTGTGTAAGCCTCCATATAACCTATTTGCCTATCATTAAACTTCACTTTTTCTGTCTCGTCAGAAAGTATATTTTGATGATATTCATATTGCTTTTGCATCTGCTCTTTTAATTCTTCAAAATACTTTGATGCATTTTATATCTCCTGAAATCTTAATTATTTTTTATATATTATTTTTCTCAGTGCCGGTCCACAATACTGATGTGGCACAAGTTTGAATCCCTGCTTTATGTAAAATTGTTCCTTACCTGCCTCTGCTAACAATTGTACGCTCACTTCTCTTTCTCATCCTTAGTCCTCATCGAGCTTTGACTTTCCTTCCTTGCGC
>OGIE01002184.1_pt1 | contig 24943 bp, 35 predicted proteins | sample 1571581 | NCBI WGS metagenome assembly OGIE01 (sample SAMEA2582021, study PRJEB24529) | metagenome | biome: Human gut stool | place: China | collected 2011
GTTTCGTTACAAACAACGCCCAGCTGCTTACCCACATCCAGAACTCATCTTCCATGTTTGGATATAATGTCAGGTTATTCGCCTTTGTGCTGTCACGTTGGAAGAATCTCGTAAGAGCCTGCCCAGTGTCCATCACCTCTAGGTATCCTGCGTAATGGATCAACTCCTTGTATTTGTTCGGTGATGGTGTGGCCGTGGCTACCAGCTTATACGGTACGCTCTTAAATTTATCCAAAAACGTCTGATAGGTCTTGCTGCCGAAACTCCGTAAAACACTGGCTTCATCCAAGGATGTAGCCACGAAGTATTCCGGCCGGATGTCTCCATCTCGGACACGCTCATAGTTGGTCAACACGATCTGGCTGGTGCTCTGCTCCACTTCTTCCATCGTCCGGCAGTACTCTGGCTTCTCATAACCGAGAATTTCTACAGCATCCCGTGTAAACTCCTGTTTTACTCCAAGCGGCAACACGATCAACGCACGGCCGCCACAGTGTTCCGCCGCTAAGTGGCAAAACTCAATTTCCTGTATGGTCTTTCCCAGACCGAAAGATTCAAAAAGAGCTCGCCGCCCACCTTTCAGTGCCCACATCACAGCATCCCTTTGGTGTGGTTTCAATGCTTTGTTAATCTTCGCATGATCCACAACAAATCCGCTGTCCTGCGCCAATTCTATTTTTGATTCTAAAAACTCTTTGTATGTCATTTTCTCAGGAACCGGGTACCCTTTATGCGCGCTGGTTCGGCTCCTTTCTGTTATTTTATAAAATCTTCTATGTTCATCTGCCCTTCCACATTGACTGCTGCTTCCTTGTCTTGGTTCATCCTCATCTGCTTATACTCGTTATATTTCCTCCTGTATTCATAGCTTTTTCCAAAAATATTCCATGCAGCCTTTACTACATTCGGCTCATATGGGCGAATCAGTTCCAGATCGTCAACAGCCTTATACGAGATCGGGCACCCGCAGCATCCAGTCCTGGTAAGTCCATATACCTCATAGGCATCAGAATACCGTATACCGTAGTATTCCTTGTACCACTCTTTGTCCCTGTCACTCACATAGTACAGTGGACGGAGACGGAATTGGCCACTTGAAGTCTCCGTAAAACATAAAGCTGTGTTGTCTTTCCTCGGCACAGATCTCATACCGCCCTCATCCCTGCGCTCGCCGGTAATAACCATCTCGTAATCCCTTTGTACCTTATGTGCAACATTTTTCTTGCAATGAACGCAACAGTCTGCGCTTATCGGGAAGTCCGGTGGATATTCTTCTATAAAATCCCGCATATACTTCGATGAATTGATAACCAACTGGATATTGGGTCTTGGTTCTCCTGCGGAGTTGCAGCAACAGAGAAAGTTAATTGTACTTTCACAATTGGGGTATCTTTCTCTCAGTTCTTCCCGCTTTGCCTGTTTATCCTCTGCCTGATCGTACTCCTGCGCGATTGATAACGGTACCTTCTTCTTTTGCCACCCAGATAATCCAGCAGACATAATTTTTGATACAAACGGCACCCCATATTTTCTTGTTGCCAGTACAATATTTATCTTTGGCCTGCACTCTTCGATTTCCACACCATATTTTTCTGCGGTATCCCTAACATGATCTTTTGTGGCTTTCATTTCAAGTCCAGTATTAAAGAATACATACTTTACCGACGGTAAATTGAAAATCTTTCGTGTCCGCTCAATCAAGTCGATCATAATATCGCTGTCCGAACCGCCAGAGTATGAGCATATAGCGTTTGGATGCTCTCTCAATCTCTTTGCTATAATGCTCTGTATGGCATTAAACTTTGCTGCTGGTTCAAAATCAGCATAATCTGGTCTATCTGTATACACCCGGCTTCTAAATTCTTCTTTCATCTCTTTCAGGAGTAAAGACGTCTTTTTCGCTGGCCAGCAAACCTCTCACTCCTTTCTGCCATGTTTTTATCATGGTCTAAATCATCCGGGCACGTAATTATCCAAATACCCATCTGTTATATCAATCCACCGTTTATTTCCGTATGTTGCTGGATAAGTTTTAACTTTTCTCCGCTCCACAAAGCTCAACTGCTTCTCAGGAAAAGCAACCTCTTCAATCTCCTCCGGTTCGTCTCTGCACTTCTCCTCACGCTTCCACTCGTTGTATTTGTTTTTTACCGTAACCGGACTGTAGCCAATCAGCTCCCCGATCTCTTCTGCTGTCTTTCCCTGCTCAAACCATCGTATAATCAGGTCCTTATAGCTTTTGACACCGGTGTTCTGATGTTCTTTCCGCTCTTCAATGTCCTGTGCGTATCTGTGTAAGGAGGTCACCTTGTAGCCTGTTGCTTCTGCGATCTCCTTGTATGGCAATCCGTCACGAAGCATCTGCATCATCAGATCCTTATTTTCTTTTCGCTTCATTGATCCACTCCTAACATTTGCTTTTCCAGTGCTGCATAATCATAATTGCCATGCATCATCTGATTAAACTGAACTTTCTTACTGCTCTGTGGCTTCTTGTAGTTACCCGGCAGGTAATCTGTATATGCCCCTCTTAACAGGAAGTTTTCCGGATTGAGTATGTATCTCTCCTGTGTATCCAGAATCCGCACAGACTCCGCATAATTGCCAGCGGCATCCTTAAGATCTTCCTCATCAACAGAACTATCATCAAACAAGACCTGCCTGTATGCCTCTTCTGCTTTCAGAATCCGTACCTTTTTCGGGTATATCTCCCAGAAGCAATTAAAACCGTTGGGGGATATAGGGGGATATACTTTACTCTTCTCTACTCTACTCTGTGCATTTCCGGTATCAGAAATGTCATTTATTCCGGAAGAAATTGAATTAATTACCACATTTTTCCTATTTATAGGTACACTAATTAAAAGGTACTCTTTTTTCAGCTCTACTTTTTCACGCTTGGATGTGGCGTTTAGGTACCTTTTTTGTATTCCTGACGATGTAAGAATACGATACCTGTCGAAAAGTTCTTTTGAAAAAATGTCCCTGCGGATTGAAGCTGCTATGACTTTATTTATTAAGTTATCTGGGTAGTCGGATAAAGAAGTATCAACCGCAGTACCAAACCGCCCTTTAGGATCGGATAAAGAAACCTTTCCAGTCGCAATACCAAATCCTTTACCAACGCCGCTAGGGGAAATACCTAATTGCATCGCCCAAAGAAGCGAAATATCGGGTGTCCATTCACAATAATAACCATAGCCAGAATATATACTTTGATATAGCTTAACGATTATTGCAAAACCCTTTAATCCAAATTCGGCTTCAATCAATTTAATTTTGTCGTCCATGTGGCAATCCAATTCAAAGTAATCCAATCCTACTTTGTTTTGTCTGCCTGCCATGATCACGTCACCCTTTCAAATCTTCCACGTATAAAGTCCTCATATGTGGCTTTTGCCACTCCAACTCTGCGAATAGAATTTATTCCCCTTCTTTCCTCCTGCTGTATAAAAGCATTCAGTTCGGCCATCTCTTCCTTAGAATCCGTACGTGGCTGATAGTAACCATCACCATGCGACATATTGATAATGGGATGTTCCATCCTTGCTTCTCCAATAAGATCTCTCATGGCTCTGTCTTTATCCTTTACATCTGCGATCAACCCATATTGAAAGCAAAGTCTTGTAAGCTGTTCTCTCTTAATTGCGTTTTCTTTTCCTACCGGAATAAGATCTATAATATTAATTTCCAATATTTCACCTCACTTCATTCCTACCTACCAACTGGGGGAGCTGATAGGTAGGGTAATCTCCTGGCATTCCCGTGGTATGCTGCCATCAGATCTTAGCGTGGTTAATAGTTTCTTAAGGTGTTCCAACCATTTCTATGGTGACTTCGGTTCTTGGGTTCTCCTTGTCATACCGAACCCGTGAGCCGTCCATAGACACGATAATCCTGCTGTTATCATCTTCGATCACGCCATACTTAACCAGCACATCACATAAGGCCTCATGCAGATTACAAAGATCTACACGGCGTTTGGTCGGCATATAGTAGATTGCTTCGATATTCACCGGATAATCAATATGTAGGGGCTTTAGGAATGGTATACACTGTGCTTCATACTCCCTGTATTTCTTACTTGGTATAATCATCACCCGGTTGCCAGCCTTAATGATCTGTTGGCTGTTCTTTTTGGTTACTGGTGGTAAAGCGATAACAAATTTCACTTTTCATTCTCCTTGAAAATAATTCCATATACCTTGTAGCATTCTGTAAAGGCTTTCACGCCCTTCTGGTGTGCTATGGTATGGTGCAACCGGCATAGGCATATCTTTTTATAATTGCTGCCATCAACTGCTCTACGGTCATTTCCCATTCCAATCGCATCCTCATGATGTATTTCCCCGTCTTTGCCACATACAGCACATTTCTTTGCCTTTAAGCAATAATACAAATACCTGCCGATATCATCTGTACGCTCTATTGCGTTTTCAGAAAGAGGAATCCCATTTTCGATTGCGTATTCCAGTATGCAGCTGATAAATTCCCTTGCCGTTGTCATGGAACAGTCCGATAAACTGAAATAATCACTACCTGTCTGTGCGATATACAGGTATTTCAGCCACTCCTTCTGTTCTTCTGGTAAATACCCGGTATAATCCGCAATATCTCTTATCGTGGCATATGCTTTCTTTCTCTGCTCAATAGAAATAGTTCTTCCATCATCAAGCCGCATCTCTGCATGTCTGATACACCGTTCTGACAGCATATCTCCGAGTTTTCTATCTGGCACGGTGATTAACAGTTCTGTGCCCTGATCTGTTTCCCTGTATTTATTAAGAGTCACAATACTGTGCATCACTTACCCCTCGCATCATATATGAATGCCATTTTTCCAATACTGTCATTCTTAATGGCTAATGCCACAATCTCACCATCTTCAACAACAATTTGAGTAACACGGAACTTATCATACGTGGTATATTTTTTCCTGCCTTGCTGCTCCACTTCCTTTAGTGTCACCAGATCTGAACCTATCCAGATAAAAGGAGCGGTGTACAACTCTCTTCCAATGCCCCAGTTAAAGCAGGCACGTTTAAACGAATCAGAGGCCTGTCCCTTTTCTTTTTCTGTGTAACTCTCTGTTCCAACATCCTGTTTCCATACCCATTCGTCACCGCACTTAATTCCTACAGAGCAGAATAGGTTCCCATTGATAAGTTCATGCTTTCTCTGCCAGTTCTCCGCTTTAACAGTTTCGTCCAGAATTCTCATATCGCACCTGGCATCTTTATAAAGAAGGAGAGAACATCCTTTGGCAGAAACCGTACTGACACGGCACTCTATGTCACAAGCGTTTACATATCTGAACTTAATCATGCCGCACTCCTATCTGATCACCAGATGATCCCCATATTCTTTCACTGTTACAAACGGAAGTTCCTTACCTTCCTTTAAAGCCTGCCGGATCAGTGCATTATCCGGCTCTTTCCTCATGTACTCATCCGGAACGTTCTCTGTATCAATCTCAATAGGCTGCAGGCCACCGTTCTTCTGAATGCCAAAACTGAAAAGCCCTGTCTTAAACTTTGTCTTTCCAGTCAGCTTCATGCTGTCATACAGATGCTTATTTAACAGTTTTGCACGGTTCTCCATTGCCTGTTGCCGTTCTTCCAGGCGTTTCTTTTCCTCTGCAAATTTCTTAGCCTCTGCCTTAAGCTCTTTAATGATCTTGGCATAATTATCTGCTTTATCTTCAATAGCTCCCTCAATTCCGTCAAGGGTATCCTTTACTGCAGCATCTTCCAGATTCTCTTCATCTTCCAGCCATTCAAGGAGCTGCATATAATCTCCGGTTAATTCATATAATGTGCTCATTGTTCCTCTCTTTCTGCCTCTTCATAGGCTCTCCGTTGTTCCAGGTACCTGTTTTTCACAGGTACCCGATATTCTATTTCATTCCATTCCGCATCAACAACCATGCGATTTTCAATCTGCTCTGGCATCAGCAAGCACCTCTCCTTCGTTCTTAAGGAAATGCTTTTTAAAATAATCAAGCTGATTCTGCAAGTCTTGGCGTTCGTTCTCTTTCTTCTGAATCTCACGCTCAAACTTCTCTATTACACCATCTCTGCTTAACCGGATCTCTTCCTCACTTGCGAAAATCAGTTCCGTATTACTCTCGGAATTGATATGCTCAAAACTGATTGTAGGATTACTACTCCAACTACCTTCATTAAAAACTGCAACTACAATAGTAGGAAGATCCTTGAACATCGCAAAATCTGTAATCACCCCAGGCTTAATGCTATGCGTGCCGTTATACTCGGTAGCCAAAACCTTTACATTGTCACCAACCTTAAAGGTATCGATCCTCTTTGCTGTTCTAAGATCCACTTCAATCTTCATCCCATTAATATCAATAATTCTCTTTTCTTCCATTACCTATTTACCTCCAAAATTTAATTCCAACTGCTTAAACGGACTATTCATCATCCTGACTACATTGTCTTGGCGTACAATCCTTTGTCGTTCCTCTTCCCTGCATTCCAGACAGACACCGCCGATCATTTCTCCCGGATCGCATCTGCCGTGACAGATCGGACACTCAATACCCTTCATGTTCTCCTCCTACATTTATAGATATTGCGGTAACACTATATCTAAGCTTCAGTACATCAGTGAGATCCACAAAATCGGGATGTTTCCTCAGCGCCTTTGCCTGCACTTCCAAAGCATATACAACTGCCGGCAGATCAATAGGCTCCATCGGTCCTATTGCCTTTGCAATCCTGTTAGTAATATCCTGTATTTTTTCAGGTGACTGAATATATCTGTCGTAAAATCTGTCTGTCATTTCCTTTACCATTTTATTTTTATCCATTTGACATTTCCTTTCCCCTGCCTTAACATAAAGACAGGCATAACATTTTCGATGTTTGCTGTTTTAATAGTCCCGGCTCGCCAAAGTATCGGGGCTATTATTTTTACCCTTTTGCATCTGTAATGATCTTTGCATAACAGTAATCACCATACCTTTCTGTCCATTCATGACACCGTTCCAGACTACTCCGGAACACGTCAAGACTTGTCCCTTCCTGAATGCTTCCAACTCCATCACCGTCCTTGTCGATACCGAAGCCGGTGTCCAGGACTTCAAAATAGCCAATGAAGTTCATATCAGTGTCATATAAGATCACCAATGCTCCCATCCAGTCTTTCCTTGCGGCTACGATGCCCTCACGGACCTCACAGCCGGATGCTGTGATACTGCCCGGCGGATATGTATAACACGTGACACGCATCAGCTGCAGATCGGATGACTCCGCTGCTTCAACTGGCAAGCTGTACAGGAGTACCAGTAACAGCATCACCAAAACCAGTAACACCGACAGTATTCTTTTTCTCATGATCTTCTCCTTTCAGCATGGAACGCACCTGCTTCCATATAAAGTTCCTCTGTCTGTCTTTCTCTTCCTCTGATCCGGTAATCAGTCCGGCTTCCTCGTGTGCCATGTACATCTCTCTGCTCCTTTCTGCTGGATGTAAGCAGGTAAATACTGCTCAATATTGCCAGCACTCCCGCCGTGATATTGAGCCGACTGTCCATTGCTGCAACAGCCAGAAGAAATACCACAAACGCAATGCTCTGTTTGAAACGAATCTTTCTCAATGTTCTCCCTCCTGCTTGTCCTCTCTGTGGACCCTTCCGGGTCCTAGATCACGTATTTTTTTACCTCGTCCGTTATCGTTCCATCCTTGTTTTTTACATAGACATTTGTGATCTTTACACCACTTTGCTTAGCTGCAAGCATCAGCAATGTTCTTTTCATATCAAGTTCAAGCTCCGGAGTTAATTTAGGTATATCACTCATATAAATACCTCCATTTCTTTATTAATTGATATGTTTCACCGCTTGTACGGCTTTACTTCTTTTTGCCAGGCAAATGCATCCGCTCCTCGGCTTCACTCATTCTTACCCTTGGCATCGTTATCTCCTTTCTTTTCATCACGACATATAATTGCCAAACACACTACGATCGTAAAACAGATAATTAATGTCTTTGCTATAGATACCACTCTTTGTACCTCCTTTCTGCTCAATCAGCTTCGTTTTTGTTGCCCTGAATATGACAAATCGAAACTTTATTTCTGATGATGGTTATAGATAAATAACGCTATATTAGAAATAATTGTTAAAATTGATAATATGAATGCTGCTTTTAACATTTCTCCCTCCTATTCCACAGGTTTTGTCCTTTCTATACTCCATCAGCCATTTATGCTATAATTCATTTACAATCAAATTATTGGAGGTATATCTATGGATTACTACAACCCTTCTTTTGCTCTCAAAGAAATTGAGGAGGCTGAAAGAAAAGCTGAAAAAAGAGCGGACCGCCGACATGATTGGCTTGTTGCCACCTATGGAATTATTGGAGGTGCTGTTGCTGGCGGAATTGTCAGTGCTGTAATAGGAATGCTACTACGCTGACGATAACCGATACTAAAAAACTGACATTGAAAGAAACTGAAAAGATTGCTATTCTTCTATAATGTTTTACATCCTTTTCAAGTTCTTTCATTTCAGTACATTCACATACCTTCATTCTCTATTCTCTCCCTCCTTTCCTCTACTCTAATAGCTTGTCTACTTTTACCTTAAGCACTTTGGCTACTGCCTTAAGATTGTCCGCAGTGGGACTTGCGTTTTTCCACTTCGATATTGTCCCAACGGCTAAATGCGCTTCTCTCTCAACACAACGAATAGATTTCTTATTCTTAGCACAAAGTACTGATACATTTTCATATACGCTCGTCACAATCACCTCCCTTTTTATTCATCTGATAATTATCAACGAATTTATTGACTTTTTGCTGATTTTATTCTACAATGAATCTACCACAAAACATTGCTATAAAAATCAGCACCCAAGTTGCATTTCGTTGATAATTATCAGCGGTATGGTTTTATTATACTGCTTTTTATCAGTTTGTCAATGCTTTTTGTTGATTTTTATCAGCGGAAAGAGAAAAACATGACACTGAATGAACGAATCGTGAATTTATGTGAAAAAAAGGGGATCTCGCAATCTAAACTAGAGAAGGACTTAGGCATAGCCAAGGGATCTGTTACTAAATGGAAAACACAGGAACCCAGACATTCCACCATTGAAAAGGTGGCTGACTATTTTGGTGTTTCTGTAGAATATATAATGACTGGAGAAGAAACCTCTGGCTACTATCTCAATGAAGAAACTGCAAAAATGGCACAGGAAATGTTTGAGGATCCAGATATGCGTTCCCTCTTCGATATGAAAAGAAATATGCCGCCGGAAAGATTTAAAGCACATATGGAATTTATGAAGAATCTTTATAAACAAGAAACCGGGGAAGATATATAAGTACTAATTATGGTACATACAAAATGTTATATGTGTAATAGGTGATGAAATTTGGATATTAATACACAGCTAATAGATATGGACGTGCTTGTTGGCGAACAGGTAATAAAGAATACGGACGATAGCTATACTATCTTTTTAAATGCACGGCTATCATACGATCGACAATTATCAGCGTACTGGCATGCCATCAATCACATAAAAAACGGAGATTTTGATAAATACAATGCAAATGCAATAGAAAAAGAAGCGCACAAATCTTAGTCACACTATTACTCTCTAAAAAAAAACGGCAGCTCAATCGAACTGACGTTTGAAATGGAGGGGTACTAATGAGCGTTTCGAAGATTATAAAGTTTTATACATTTGAACCACAGCCGTCAATGTATAACAATGGGATATATCCTATATCCACTTTGGATTTGGTAAAAAAATCCTTTCCTTCATGCAATACATATAGGCATGAGTACGAAAAAGAAAAATATAATATTGATATCTTGGAAATTGGTATCAATTATATTTTTGGTACATGTTCAAAACAGAGTGAATTGAAGTATACTAATTTCTTACAAAAAAGAAATAAGCAGACTAACGAAACAGAACCTTATACCTCTATAGACCCTAACACTCAATTAGAAGCCTATACTTATTTTTATATTGACTGTACAAAAAACCGAATGTCTGCCATTCAACACAAAAATATTTCTAAGATCCATTGTATACTACAAGACTGTATTTATGCTAAATCTGGTAATATGGTAAAAATTTTTATTGCTCCTGAAAAAATTAGAGATGTAAGCCGTGCAGCAAAACAATTAAAGAATATGTGTAAATTACAGCTTTCATTTGCTCCAGAGCAATCAAAAGACAACATTCAATCAGTTGCTGTTTCTCTCGGTGATTTCAAATACGAATCGTATTCTGTAGAGTTTAAATTAAAACAAGGTTCAAACAATAAGTTGATTGATAAATTAGTTGAAATTTCTACTCAAGAGAGGTATACTTACAATGCTATTCATCTGATAGGAAAAAACGAATATGGTTTGGAAGAAACCATAAATTTTTTGGAAACTATATATACAAAAAACACACCTTTTGATATTACTGAAGATGCTGTAAAAAATACAGCAATTATTAAGAAAAAACTATCGGAAGCTTTAGCATAAGTACATTTAATATGACATACCAAAATTAGTATATGGGGGTAAAGTATGAACAAAATTAAAAGTAAACTTAAATATTATTCTTGCATAATTTTTCCCATATTTACTATATTTCTATGTAAATATCTTAATGACCACATAGACTATTTCCAGAAAAACAATTTCTTTAACTTAGACAATACTAAAATTGTAACATTGATATCTGTGTCAGCCACTTTTATTGGAGCTTTACTTACTATTTTAACCATCTACCTAGCTGTTCCTAAAAATCCGCAGAGAGTTGCACAGTTCAAAAAAACTCACCATGAGCGTATATACTTGTCAAATATTGTTGTGGGATTGCTTATTTATTTGCTTTCTATTATATGTTGGATTTTCTTTGATAATACTGTACTTTCCTCCATACTCTTTATAGGTGGTTTGTCCAATATAATAGTTTCTATTTACTATACATTTGAATCAATAAAATATATGTAATATAAATAATTAAAATCTGCCCCGGTACGCCAATACCGGAGCAGATCAGGAACCACATCGGGAGTACCGATACAGTCACCTACACAAGTGAAATTGTATCATTTTCCCGGTGAAAATACAAGCACCGGGCATTTTTATGCCCTGCTGCCATAAAATGTATGAGGAGGATGATATAATGATCCGTTGTGCCATTTATGATCGTGTGTCTACCGACCTGCAGGTGGAAAAGGGCTTATCCCTCGCCACACAGAAAGACGATCTCACGCAATACGCAAAAGATCACGGATATGTTATTGTCGGTTACTACGAAGATGAGGGCATTACTGCCCGGAAGAAAATGAAGAACCGTAAGGACCTTATGAGGCTTCTGGATGATGTGAAAGCGAATAAGGTGGATCTGATCCTGGTAACCAAATTAGACCGATGGTTCCGTAATGTGAAGGACTACCACAATACACAGGAAATCTTAGATGCACACCACTGTAACTGGAAAACCATCTATGAGGACTATGACTCTTCCACCGCTGATGGCCAGCTTAAGATTAATATTATGCTTGCAGTTGCACAGAATGAATGTGACCGTACCTCCGAACGAATCAAAGCAGTATTCCGGCATAAGGAAGCCCAGGGAAAAGTGATCAGTGGACGCATGGCTCCATATGGCTATAAGGTGGTTGAAGGATATGTACAAAAGGATGAATCCGTCTCGCATATCGTTGTGAGCGCGTATGAGCGTTATTTTAAGACTTTTTCCATTCGTGACGTAATTCGTTACCTAAATATGAAATACGGCGAAAATGCCCCCTCTGACAACGTTATAGACCGTCTCTTTAAAAACGAGAAGTATTCCGGCTCATTCCGTGGCAATCCAAACTGGTGTGAACCGTACCTTACCAGAGAACAATACGAGCAGATCCGCACAATAGGAACTACTAAGCAGAATACCGGACAATATGAGCCTTACATTTTTACATCACTGATTAAATGTCCGATCTGCGGAAACAACTTCACTGGTTACCGGAAGAAACAGAACCTGAAAAACGGCGGTCAGAGCATCTACATAAAATATCGTTGTGGGAATAAATTTAACCGGCATGGCGGAGCGTCCATACTGGAAAAGACCGTAGAAAATTATCTGATTGAAAATGTCCTGATCTTTCTGCAGCGCGACATTGAAAAGCTGAAAAGCATGGCTGCCTCCGAACAGGAATCCGGAAATAATGCGAAGGTAATTCATGATGAAATGGGACGATTGAATTTGATGTACCAGAAAGGCCGTATCACGGATTCTTATTACGAAAGTCAATATGAACTGCTTGAAAAGAAATTAATGGAGCTATCCACTGTATGCGATATCGAGAATACTATTGAAAAACGTCAGAATCTGGTCTCCTTCTTTCAGGGTGACTGGATCAACTTATATCGTTCACTGGATGCTGAAAATAAGAAAATCTTCTGGAAAAAATATATTAAAGATATTCAGGTGGATCCGGAAACCCGCAAACTATGCGGTTTTCATTTTTACTGATTTAGGAGTAGTATTTATCGCGCACTGTAGAGTTTGAGCCCTACGCCACCTCTCTTGAAGAAAAAGGCGATGGCTACGTCGTTGCTTCCTTAGGAGAAAGCTCCGGCTATGTTCCTTACACGGCGTTCAGTGCAAAGAAAAGCTATATTGAAAACAATCCTGAAATTATCCAGTCCTTTACCAATGCACTGCAAAAGGGCATGGACTATGTGGGCAGTCATACTCCGGAGGAAATTGCCACTGTCATTGCTCCGCAGTTTGACGGCACGCAGCTGCAGACCATCACCACCATCGTTTCCCGGTATGCGGCACAGGATACCTGGAAGGAGAATCTGATTTTTGAAGAGGATTCCTTCATGCTCTTACAGAATATCCTGGAAGAAGCCGGTGAGCTTCCGGAACGTGTTCCTTATGAAGCTCTTGTAACCACAGAATTTGCCGAACAGGCTATAAAATAAAAGCACCCTCTTTCCTTCTGTGTGCATCCCTATCGCATCTACCCTGATGATGAAATGTCCGTTTTCCTTATGACATTTCATCATTGGGGTGCTTTTGCCACATCTCTAATTTATTATAAGAATTTAATTATCGGCTTCCTTAGCAACTAGCTCACACCAATGACGATACCAATCACAATCACCGCTGCACAGAACAGCTTATAACCGACGTTCTTTTCCCTGAAAATAAATTTACCGGCAAGAATGGTTACCACACAGCCGCTCTGCTTCAGCAGCGTCATAATGGTAATCCGGCTATCGGGTATGCCATTTGCCACAAACAGAGCTTTATCCGCAATGACAAATAAAATGGCAAGCAGCCAGATCCATCCGTTCTTCCAGACCTCCTTCCGGATTCTGGTGTGGCTGCAGAGAATATAAATCAGATAATACAGCACCAGAAACAGCATATACCAGAACTGTAGCTGGGAGCTGCTGATGCTTTTCATCAGAAGCTTATCCATAAGTCCGGAAACTGCATTCAGCATGCAGGAGGCAAAGGCAAAAAGAACCAGGATCACAGAAACTTCATTTCCGGACTGCCGTACTGCAGCAGATCCACCTGTCACTGCATCTGTGATATCCATTACCTGATCAGACTGACCGGGGACTGTCTGATCTTTGCATCCTTTCGTCCGTTTTCTTTGCAGATTCGCCCGTAATTTTTTTAACAGCACAGAAGGCTTAAATTTCAGAAGCAGCAGGCCCGCACCGACAAAGACAAGACCGATCATCTGATGCGTATTCAGTGTCTCCTGCAGCACCACGACACCTAAAAGAGTTGCAAACAATACTCTTGATAAGTCAAGCACTCCATAGAGGCTGATCGGCATTTTCTTAATCGCCTTAAAGCTGCAGATCCATGCAAGGAAAATCACAAAGGACTTTAAGGCAATCCAGAAATAATATTTCGGCTCAAGCCCCATCGCCGACGGTGCCTGTGGAGTTACAAACAGGAAGCCGAGCAGTGTATAGAAAAACAGCACCTCAATGACACTGCTTTTAGTCAATGCCTTCTTCTTTACAATTTCACGCGCTCCTTTTAACACTCCATATAATAAAACAAGTAACATCCACATCTCTTTCGTTCCTCCAGGCAATAACTAACCATTTATGTTACTGTTCACTCGTACCTCGTTCCAGTAACGATTTGCAGGCTCATTTGAAGTTTTGCTCCGCAAAAGGAGCCTGCTCACTCAAATCATGTTCTTACGCAGCCTGACAGCCAAGTGTCTGGCTGCTGTGTGAACAATAACCCATTTATATTCTATATTAGTACCATTTGTCTATAGGCATTGTGTACAAAACTATTCAATGCTATAATTTCCTTATCGAATATTTGGAGGGTTATCTTATGGGTATTTTTATTGATCAGACAGGGTATCTCCCTGCATCCAGGAAAGTGGCAACCACCACCTTCCCCTGTAATTTCCAGTTAATTGACAGCACAACACAGCATGCTGTTTATGATGGAGTAAGCACGGATTCCGGAATGGATGAAAGCGCAGGAGAACAGGTCTACCAGCTTGATTTTTCGAAAGTAAACGCTCCCGGACGCTACTATGTCCTTGCCGGAAACGGGGAGCGCTCCCACACCTTTGTCATAGGAGAGCATGTTTATGAACAGCTCCAGCTGGATCTGATGAAATGTTTTTACTTCCAGCGCTGCGGCTGTGCACTTACCAGCGAATATGCCGGTGAATATACACATGCCGCCTGCCATACAGAGGATGCTGTTTTTTTAGAGGATTACATGAACCAGACACCGGATCCGTCACACTTTGACATGACCGGCGGCTGGCATGATGCCGGAGATTTCGGACGCTATATTTCCCCGGCAGCCGTTGCCGTCGGACATTTGCTGTATGCGTATGAGCTTTTCCCCGAAAGCTTTCAGGCTTCCTTACATATTCCGGAATCCGGTAATCTGCTTCCTGACATCTTAAATGAATGTCTCTATGAATTAAAATGGATGCTGAAAATGCAGGCAGACAATGGCGGCGTTTATCACAAGCTGACCTCCTTTGTCCATGCGGACTTCCTGATGCCGGAGGAGGACAAACTCCCCTTCCTGATCTATCCCGTTTCCACCATGGCAACTGCAGATTTTGCAGCCTCCATGGCACTGGCCTCCAGAGTGTATGCTCCTTTTGATAGAGCATTCTCCACACAGGCCCTTGAAGCCTCCCGTAAGGCCTTCGCCTATATGGAAAGCCACCCTTATATCGGCTTCCACAATCCGGAAGGAAGCAACACCGGAGAATACGATGATGACTGTGACATCGACGAACGTCTCTGGGCAAGTGCCGAACTTCTTCGTACGGATACAGCTCATCGGGATACCTATTTAAAGGCTTTTGAAAAATATTCTTCCATGACTCATCCGGAAGTAAGCAAAACCGATTTTGGCTGGACCGATGTTTCAGGCATGGCAACCCTATGTCTGCTTACGGATCCCGGAAACACCTGTGGAGCCACACGGAAAAGGGAATATGAACAGATCCTGTTTACCGAGGCCGACCGGCTCATAGAACTGCAAAAGAAATCCGGCTTTGAGCTTTCGATGAAACCGGAGGATTTTGTATGGGGAAGCAACATGGTTGTCTGCAACCGTTCCATGCTGCTGATTCTGGCCTCCCTTTGCAGTGAGGGAGACACCGCATCCCGGTATCGTGAGGCTGCATTAAACCAGCTCCATTATCTGCTCGGCCGTAATGCACTTGATATCAGCTATGTAACCGGAGAAGGTGAACATGCTTTCAGAAATCCTCACAACCGTCCGACCGCATGCGATGAAATTGATCTGCCGATGCCGGGCTGGGTAAGCGGCGGTCCCTTTAAAACACCTTGTGATCCTGCTGCCATTGCGGCTGTTCCTGCCGGTACCGCTCCGATGAAATGTTATGTCGATGACGTAGGAAGCTATTCCACAAACGAAATTACCATTTACTGGAATTCTCCTGCAGTATTTATGACTGCATTCTTTAACCGGACAATCTAAGAGCAGCCTCACCAGGTGCTCCGCATGCACCTGCTGCACTAAGTTCGTACTTCACTTGGCTTATTTGTTCTCAATTAAGTGCACAGGTATCGTCCGTACTAAGTTCAGACTTCTCTTTCGGATCGCCTTCACCAAGTACTCTACATAAATAAGGCGCTGCGGTCCGCAGCGCCTTACTTATTAATGTTTGTTTTTGTTTGTGTTCGTTTTCTTTTATTCGTATTATTTATCTTTCACTGCTTTCTCTTTGACCGGCTTTTCCTTCATCGCCTTTCCGGTATCCGGCTCCTGTTTCTGTGTTACTTCCCGGAAATTATCCACCAGCTTTTCCAGTAAAAGCTTCTTCACGTACACATCGTATCCCAGCGTAAAAATAAAGGAAAATAACTGTAAAATCTCCTGATCCTCTTCCGGCACGTCGGTAAAGGTCTTTTTCGACATTGCAAACCTTTCAATAATATCTTTCTTAAGACCTGCAATCTGCTCCTCTTCCATGCCGAATACCTCTTCGTAGATACTGGAAAGATTCGGCTCACTGGTCTTCTGGAAGTAACGATCTGCAAGAGGATTTAACAGAGTCTGGATATCATTGATCGAAAGCATTCCCTTACAGTAATAAATGAAAATCAGCATCAGGATATGCTCTTTACTGTACTTCTTCTTAACCGGCGGCGGCAGAAGATCGTTCTTTGCATAGTTGTTAATCATGGTCTTCGTCAGAATCTTGTCTTCGTCCGGCTTACGCGTTGTCGGCTTCAGCTTACGATCCATAAAGGTCGTCACCTGATCCATATATAAATCAATATTGGGAATATCTTCAAGTTTAATGCTCTCGATTCTCCCGATGCTTTCTAATATGCTGTTTAATAAATCGTCCTTATCGATTGTCATGGTATCTGCTTCCTTCCAAATACTTACCTTCCCAAAACAAATGCCTCCTTCGGAGTCGCTTGTTTTTCCCTGCTCTGCTTTATGCTCTCATGCCCGTGCTTCGCACTCCCTGTCTGTCTTCGACAGACGCATGTTCGCTAATGGGTGCTGAAAAACAAATGCCTCCTTCGGAGTCGCTTGTTTTTCCCTGCACCCATTATATAGTATTTGAAACTACATGGCAAGTCTTCATTTACCACAATATATTTTGATTTTTCAGTGGACTTTAAAACTTTAGTATGTTAAAATATTACTGTGTAAATATCACTATGCAAAATACATTCATGTTTATATTATGGAGGTATCTCATGAATAAGAAAATACAAACGGAAGCAGTAGACCATTTATTTGAAGCCATTCTGTCCCTTGAGAACAAGGAAGAGTGCTACGGCTTTTTCGAGGATCTCTGCACGGTTAATGAACTGCTCTCTCTCTCCCAGCGTTACGAGGTGGCATCCATGTTAAAGGATCACAAGACCTACCTTGAGATTGCGGAGAAAACCGGAGCATCCACCGCTACGATCAGCCGGGTCAACCGTTCCTTAAACTACGGAAACGATGGATATGAACTCGTATTTTCCAGAATCCATCATAACTGATTGGCGATTTATAACAAATGGGTAAGCCCTGTGGCTTACCCATTTATTTCGATTAACGTCATCGGATCAATATATTCTTCATTCTGCGTGATTTCATAGCCAAGCTTCGTATTATCCTCTCCTACCGTAAACAGGATATATCCCTTGCCCAGTGTCTCGCCGGTCTTTACAAGCGGTGTCCCGTTATTCCGGTAAATGGACTGATAGCCGTTTCCATGGTCAATCACGATCTTGTTTCCATATTGCTCATCAGCATCAATACTCAGTACCACTCCCGTGCCTGTCGATACAATATTTACCCCATCCGCAGCTGTAAATTCCAACATGGGATGCTCTTCAGAATCTGTGGCTTCTTCCATCGTGGCTGTCCCACTTAACGGAAAGCCCTTCGGCATTGCATTTTCACTTTCTTCCTGCGAAATCGCATCTTCCGTTGCCATCTTCTTGCTGACGGTTTCACTTAAGACCGTAATCTTACTGTTCAGGGTGGCATTCTCTACCGTAAGGGATTCGTTCTCATCTGTGAGCGTATTAATCTGGCCGATCTGACTGATCATTTCCTGATGCATATTCTGAAGTGTGATCGAATCATAGATTAACCGGCATACCACCAGTACAATCACTAAAAACAACACAATACCTGCCAGTTCAATTGCCGTTGAGCCAATATGATGCTGACGGATCACTCCGTCCTCTTTCTCCGTCACCAACAGAAGGAAAAACTTGCTCTTACGTCTCTTCCTCTCCTTCACAGGCTCCGTTTCCGCTTTGGTTTCCTTTTCCGTTTTCTCCGGTTCCTGTGTACCGGTATCCGGATTCCCGGATTGCTTTACATCCTCTGATTTCTTTACTTCTTCTGCCTTTTCTGTTTTCTCGGCAGCCTTCTGTTCTGATTGATCCGCGGCAGTAATTTCGGTCTTTACTTCGGAAGTTTCTTTCCCTTCTTCGGTCTGTGCCGTCACCTGTCCGCTTTCGGTCTTTTCGACCTTCGTTTCCTCGACTTTGGATTGTTTCATTTTCATACACCTCCGGTCAATTAGGGACATTCTAACACAATTTTCCAAATCACACAACTATTACGTTATGTTCACTCGTATCTCGATGAACCATTTTGTCAAAGAAATTCCTTTACATTTAGGGTTTCCTGTGCTATTCTGAACTTGTTACAGATTACTGTAGCGGCACTATATATTTTTAATTTTCTTGGAGGTATCTACAATGAACAAAGGTACAGTTAAGTGGTTTAACAACCAAAAAGGTTACGGATTCATCTCTGATGAGTCAGGCAATGACGTTTTCGTACATTACTCAGGATTAAACATGGAAGGCTTCAAGTCTCTTGAAGAAGGAGCTGCTGTAGAATTCGACGTAGTAAATGGCGAAAAAGGACCTCAGGCTGTAAACGTAACAAAGTTATAATTCCTGTGAATCATAACGCTTTATTTAATTCAGTAACACGATGTGCCTGTTCTTAAATATAACTATTTAGAATTTGCTATTGTTTTAAGGAATTAAAGAAAACCCCATCCCAACCGATGGGGTTTTTCGTTGCCTTGCAGTCGATACATCCTATTGCTTTTAAATTTTAAGGAGAGCATTTTTATGAAACGAGAATCTTTTAAATCCCGGCTTGGCTTCTTACTTGTCAGTGCCGGATGTGCAATCGGTATCGGTAATGTCTGGCGTTTTCCCTTTGTTGCCGGTCAGAACGGCGGTGGCCTTTTCGTCCTTTTATATCTGGTGTTTCTGGTAATTATGGGGCTTCCCGTCCTCACGATGGAGCTGGCTGTCGGGCGTGCCAGCCGTAAGAGCGCCGTCCTCGGATATAAGGCACTCGAAAAGCCCGGAAGCAAGTGGCATATTCATGGATGGCTTGCCATGCTTGGCTGCTACCTGCTGATGATGTACTACACCACGGTCTCCGGATGGATGGTTTCCTATTGTGTGAAGTTTGCAACCGGAAGCTTCGTCTCCGGAATGACCACCGAGGATACCAGTGCGATGTTTAATAATCTGCTTGCCGATCCGATTGGGATGGGACTTTGGATGGCCCTTACCGTTATTGCCGGCTTCCTGATCTGCAGCCGTGGTCTTCAGAACGGTCTTGAAAAGATCAGTAAAATCATGATGGTTGCTTTACTCTTCCTGATCCTTTTACTTGCCGCACACAGCTTTACGCTTTCGGGTGCCAGAGAAGGCATTAAATTCTATCTGGTTCCAAGTCTCGATGCTGTCCGTGATGTCGGCATCGGCAATGTAATTTCAGCTGCCATGAACCAGTCCTTCTTCACCTTAAGCCTCGGTGTTGCTGCAATGGAAATCTTTGGAAGCTATATGAGCAGGGAGCATACCCTTGCAGGAGAAGGCGTCCGCATCTGCGCACTGGATACCTTTGTCGCAATTGCTTCCGGACTGATTATATTTCCTGCCTGCTTCAGCTATGGTGTCGAAGTCAATGCAGGTCCCCAGTTGATTTTCATTACCCTTCCCAATGTTTTCGTTCATATGCAGGGCGGACGCATCTGGGGAACTCTTTTCTTCCTGTTTATGACCTTTGCAAGCTTCTCTACGGTCATAGCAGTATTTGAAAACATCATGTCCTTCTGCATGGATATGTTTGGTATTAGCCGTAAAAAGGCCGCGCTCATCAACTGTATCGTCATTCTGGCTGCAAGCCTGCCCTGTGTTCTCGGTTATAATATATGGAGTAATCTTCATCTGATTGGCGGACGTGATGTATTAGACAGTGAAGATTTTCTGGTAAGCAATCTCCTGCTTCCCTTAGGATCCCTCATTTATTTACTGTTCTGCGTAACGAAATGGGGATGGGGCTTTGACCACTATCTGGAAGAAGCCAATACCGGAAAGGGGCTGAAGCTTGGACGTTTCTTAAAGCCTTACTTCCAGTTCATTCTTCCTGTTTTAATCCTGATCATCCTGATTCAGGGACTTTTATAGATAAGAACTGTCAACAGAAAACCTTTCAAACCAAAAACCTGCCGGAAAGATCAGCCGGCAGGTTTTTGATTTTCTCTCATTTACAGTCCTCGATCACTTTTTCAAAGCTCATCGTTCCGCCAAATAAATCCAGCGCACTTCCGATCGTAACGTCCACCTTTCCCCGGCCAAGCTTCTTTAATAATTGAAGATCCTCATAGGTATGTACTCCACCGGCATAGGTTACCGGAATATCACAGTATTTTCCAAGCATCGAAGCAACCTCCTCTTCAATGCCATTCGCTTTTCCCTCCACATCCACGGCATGAACCAGCAATTCATCACAATGGGAGGAAAGCTCTGCAATAGTTTGTTCGTTCAACACCACATCCGTATATTTCTGCCAGCGGTCGGTCACAATATAATAACTGCCATCCCTTTTGCGGCAGCTCAGATCAAGAACCAGATGCTTTTTCGAAACCGCCTGCTCCATTTTCCTTAACCGCTCATAATGAAGCACGCCATCCTTAAATACATAAGACGTCACAATAACATGGCTGGCACCCGCTTCCAGATACTCTCCTGCATTTTCCGGAGTAATTCCGCCTCCGATCTGCAAACCTCCGGGATATGTCTTAAGAGCCTCCATAGCCTGGTGCTTTGTCTGTTCATAAAATTCAGAGGAAACAGGATTTAATAAAATAATATGCCCGCCAACCAGCTTTTTACTCTGGTATAATCCGGCAAAATAGGCCGCCGTCTGCTGTGCCACAAAATTTTCTGTAGCACGATTTCCGGTATCCATAAGGCTTCCGCCAACGATCTGCTTTACTTTTCCATTATGAATATCAATACATGGTCTGAATTTCATGGTAGGATCCTTTCTTTCTCCCGCATAACTTTCACATCCCGGGATATACTAACTGCGTAAACTGTACAAACACAGTTTGAAAATATAAGGAGGACATTATGAAGACATCAAAAAAATGGCTTGTACTCACTCTTGCCTTTACCATGCTTTGTCTGCTTACTGCATGTGGAAATGACAACAAAGCAAATGGTAACGTAAATGGTGCCACTGCCGGTACGAATAACACCGGTAATAACAAGGAACAGAATGGCACGACAGATACAGACAGCACTCCAACCAATAGTCCAACAGGCGCAGGCACAAACAACACCACAGACAATGACAATTCTCTGATGGATGGTGCCGGAGACCTGGTGGATGACACCGGCAACGCGGTAGGTGATGCCATTGATGACATAGGCAATACCGTAGGTGACGTGATCGACGATGCCGGAAATGCGGTAGGTGGTGCGGTTGACAATATCACAGATGGCGTTTCTGACATCACAGGTGACATTGTCGGCAATGGAGATGGAACCGGTACCAATACGGCTACAGGCACCGGAAAGGGTCCTGCAACAGGTGCAGCCGGTAACACAACCGGTAATGCCGGAAGATAATGCATGCTTATTTTCCAGAAAATCAATGCCGGAAAGGGCATCGCGAACAGGCGATGCCCTTTTAGTTATCTCTATTTTTCTATATTGGCCTTTTTACTTTTCTACAATAATACCATCCCGGTAAGCCTGTAACAAAAGCTCGAGCTGCTTGATCTGATCCTTTAACTCGCGTCCGATGTCGGTATCGGATACCCTGATACGGACCGGAGCCACCTCAATCACCGTAGAATCGGAGAAAATATCGGATTCATGTAACACCGCTGCTTCCATGGATTCAAATGGTTCATGCGCAACCAGACGCATACCGTGTGAGTTGGCAACCAGCGTATAACCTGCAATTCCGGTCTTGCTCTGATAAGCCTTGGAAAAGCCGCCATCGATAATCAACAGCTTACCATCACATTTGATCGGAGACTCCCCCTTCTTTAATTCTACCGGAACATGCCCGTTAACAATATGGGACTTCCTGGTGTCCAGTTCAAATTCATCCAGGATTTTATTTAAAATATCCTCGTGGTCAAGCAAAGAATAATAGGCATTCTTGGTTTCCTTATGGGTTTCCTTATCCTCAATAAAGTAACGCTCAAAGGTCGTCATCTTATCTTTACCGAAAACAGGAGAATTCGGTCCCGCCCAGATATACCAGATGTAATCCTGTGCCTTGCGCATCTCTGCCGGATCATTCTTCGCATAGTAGCCTTTCCGGGCATAATTATCGAGAATATCATATAACTGCTTTCCCTGATAATCCTTTCCATCCACATCCACACTTAAGAAATTCCCCTCGCCATCCATCGGCATACAGCCATGGTATAGCAGATTGGAATTGTATACCTTATAAAGACCACCGTTGGAATACAGGAAGCGTACATGCTTTTGGAGCTTTTCACATTTGAGGAAGGCCTGACGGATCCGTTCCATCACCTGCTCCTCATCCGGAGTAAGTGCATAGGGATTCTTGGGATCAATGGTCGGAAAATCGGTATCGTTCATCGGATATTCCTTACCATATGCCATAACCGTCTTCTTCTCATAATCAATTTTATCGAGCAGCAGCCGGTCATCCATCAGGAATTCCGGATGCTTCATAATGACCTGTCCCTCCAGCTTGAACTGCATAATGGCAATTGCCTTATGAATCTTCATATCAAGGCTTAAGTCCTTGGTATTATAATCGGTATTATATTTAATGGAAAAGGTATCGCAGTTGGTATTCGAATAGGTATCAAGTGCAAAGGTTGCAAGCGGAATCAGATTAATTCCGTAACCGTCCTCCAGCGTATCCAGACTTCCGTAACGGGCTGCAATGCGGATTACCGTCGCAATACAGGCAAGCTGTCCGCAGGCGGCTCCCATCCACAGAATATCATGGTTTCCCCACTGGATATCCACTGAATGATAATTTATCAGAGTATCCAGAATAATATGGGGACCCGGTCCACGGTCAAAGATATCACCAACAATATGTAAATGGTCAATCACCAGTCGCTGGATCAGATTACTCAGAGCAATGATGAAATCCTGTGCTCTGCCGATCCGGATAATGGTATGGATAATTTCGTTGTAGTAGCCTTCCTTGTCCGAAATATCTGCTTTCTCGGTAATCAGTTCCTCGATAATATAAGCAAAATCCTTCGGAAGCGCTTTTCTTACCTTCGAACGGGTATACTTCGATGCCACCTTCTTTGTGATCTGTACCAGACGGTGCAGCGTGATTTTATACCAGTCCTCAAGGTTATCCTCTTCACTGATTACAATATCCAGCTTTTCTACCGGATAATAAATCAGCGTTGCCAGTGACTTCTTATCCTTGTTGCTAAGTGTATTCTCGAACACCTCATCTATCGTACGGCGGACTGCACCGGAACCATTCTTTAATACATGGGCGAACTGCTCATATTCTCCATGAATATCCGTCAGAAAATGCTCCGTTCCTTTCGGCAGATTAAGAATTGCCTGAAGATTAATAATCTCTGTGGAAGCCGCTGCAATATTGGGATACTGCCGCGCCAGGCTCTTCAGATATTTCAGTTCCATGCTCTCCTGCTGGCTCATATTTTCCTTACCCTCTCCCTCTCACATTTGTAAAATCAGTGCAACCGTTCGGTTCAACACTTTTATTATGCCTCGTCAATAACCTGGCTCATCTGGTAGTGTCCGGGGCCTTTACCCTTCAGGAATTTTGCTGCCTGAATGGCTCCTTTCCCGAATACGGCCTTGGAATACGCGGTATGGGAAAATGTAATGACTTCATCCGTACCCGCAAAAATAACATCGTGGTCACCGACAATTGTACCGCCGCGAACCGAGGAAATCCCAATTTCCTTCTTCGGGCGCTGCTGCCTGCGGGTACTTCTGTCAAACACATATTCATACTGATTGTCTAATTCTTCATTAATGGAATCAGCAAGGGCAAGGGCTGTGCCGCTCGGTGCATCCAGCTTTAGGTTATGATGCTTTTCAACAATCTCAATATCGAATCCGGCCGGTGCTAAAATTCCCGTTGCTTCCTTCAGAAGCTTAAGCAGCATATTGATTCCGAGAGACATATTTGCAGAACGTAAGATCGCTACCTTTTTAGAGGCTTCTCTCACATAATTAAGCTCTTCTTCGGAAAGTCCTGTTGTACATACCACACAGGGAATCTGTCTCTCCACACAATATTCCATCAGTCCTTTAATCGCCGCCGGATTACAGAAATCAATAATAACATCTGCCTGGACATCACAATCACTGATATGCTTATATACCGGGAACGGATTCTTGCCCTGATCGTAAACATCGACACCTGCAACAAGCTTTACTTCCTCATCCTGCGCAATCAGTCCCGCAATCATCTGTCCCATTTTACCATTGCATCCATGCATGATTACTCTTGTCATCGCACTGTTCCTCCTGTTCGTTTATATATTTTTACAGTAACTATTCAGAACCCCATTCGTAAAACCGCTGTTTCACAGCGTAGTTTACCTCATGTGGTTACTTCGCCA
>OGIE01002185.1_pt1 | contig 24938 bp, 20 predicted proteins | sample 1571581 | NCBI WGS metagenome assembly OGIE01 (sample SAMEA2582021, study PRJEB24529) | metagenome | biome: Human gut stool | place: China | collected 2011
TCTTTGTTTCGACCTTTTTAATTTCTATTAATGACATGATTTTCAAACTAGTTTGCAATATTATAAATGCAAAAGTAGCAATATTTTGGCAAATTACCAAATATTGCTACTTTTTTTGCAGTTTTTTAGGGGTTAAAATTTAATTACAGCCCCCAAACTAGCCTATATCACCCATTTAGTGGTGGTTTTGGCGGAATATCTTTACCTGATGAGATTGCTCGTTTCGGAAAAAGAATCTCTTTATTTGACGAGATGCTCCTTGATCCAGACCATCTGCTGGTAATTGGTCTCGCTGGCAGTCCAATGCTCGTTGATAGGAGTAAGCAGCGATTCCTTCTCACATTTCAGGGTATTCCACACGGCATAGCTGGTGGTTGGCGGACAAGTATTGTCGTTGTATCCCCAGGTGAGATAAGTTGGCACCTTCACCTTCCGGGCAAAGTTTACCACGTCATAATAAGCCATCGTGTTGAGACAATCCTTATTCTTCAATATCTCATGATATTTGGTGAAATGAGGATAACCGCCCGTTCTTCCCTTCTCGGCGTAGGCAGCCATGTCGCTGAGCGCCGGATGATTGGCAACACACTGGGTTACGCGCTTGTCTAAACCGGCTGCAATAATAGCCAAGGCTCCACCCTGACTTCCGCCCTGCACAGCCACATTCTTTCCGTCCCACTCTGGAAGAGAGGTTAGGAAATCGATGCAGCGCACCAGTCCCTGATAAACATGGCGCATGTAGTAGCGGTTCTTATCTTCCAGTCCGTTAGACAAATATCCGCCATTTGCATCGTTGAATCCCCTGCTTATTTCATTGAAGGTTTCGGTAGGGATGCGCGGGTCGAGACCATGAATCTCTATCTCCAGGCGGATGAAGCCATTCTCGGCATAATATTTATTGCGCATAGGCTCCTTGATGGTTTTGATGCCGGCTCCAGGAGGGGTGAGAACCACAGGATGGCTACCCTGCTTGGCATTCTTGGGATAGAAGAGGTAGCCGTACATCGCATGACCTTTCTTATCTATCTGAAGTTTAACGAGATAACAGTCTATCTTGTCGGTACAGTATTCCTTGGCGAGTTCCTTGGTGTAACTCAGGGGAACATTCTTCAGTTCGTCCTTTGCCTGCTGCCAGAATGCATCGAAATCCTTAGGCTCCTGGGTATAAGGCTGAATCTTATCTACCGAGAATCCTACTTTGATATGATGCTGATAGGTTTTGCCATCGAGTTTATAGAATAATCTCAAATCGCGGAAGCCCGGTGTCTTTCGGGTACCGATGTTCAGGATGGCGCGCCCGTTCTTCAGTTTGAAGCTTCCTTTCTTGTCTGCCTTCAGCATGTCATCGCCTATTTCATAGTTCACCTCGCCGTCACGGGGAATTCCATACTTATAGAAACTTACTTCCACCTTAGCCTGTTCGCCCGTCTTGTAGAGCCAGTCGGCATGATCGGGCACGGTTAGCCAAAGATAATCACTACGATAGGGATAGTTCTCCGCCATCACACTTAACACACTCGTCATGTTCATCGCCAGGATAAACAGAAGCGATAGATAGATTGTCCTTAATCTGTTCATAATTTTATAGTTTGTTTTTTAATTATAATATTCAACTACCATAGCGCAAAAGTACAAAATTCCATTGAGATAACAAAACGATTTCAAGGATATTTTTGTTTAAGATACCATCAATAGGCATCTTGAACAAACAAATATCCTTCCCGATAGTTTTAAGCACTGGCGGAAAACTAACATTCTTCAAGGAATCACAATAAGAAAAAGCTCGATCATCTATTCTCTCCAACACTGGCGAGAAGTGCGAAGTGTCGGATGAAGCGAGAGATGGTTCATCAAATGAGTAGTGAAATTCTGAGGGTTGAGTCGATTACAGATGACAATGTGGAGTCAAATTGCTCCATGACCCGAAAATATTCCTCAAAAAGGAGTGAGTTTCTCAGATTTAATTTGTATCTTTGCCATGTCATATCAGAGTTTTTGCTTGTTTTCTTTTCGCAACACTAAGATAAGTGAAAATTCTGATATAGCAAAATCCTGAGCAACATTCTGTTGCTCAGGTGTTTAATATGTTTAATTGATAATAGTGTTGCGTAATTAATGGAATAAGCAGAAATGAGATTGAAAAGACATCTACTGACAGCCGCCCTGACACTCTTTTGCCTATCGGCAGCTAACGCCCAACTGCTAAGAACAACAGTGGAGCAAGGGGAAATTGAAGGTGTGGAACATGAAGGATTCGCCTTATACAAGGGAATCCCATACGCTGAAGCACCAGTGGGCAACCTCAGATGGAAAGCCCCAGTGAGCAAGAAGCCTTGGAAGGGAGTATTCAAAGCAGATAAATGGGGAGACCGTCCACCACAGCCCATCGACCCTAACCAAAATGGTGGAGAGCTGGGCATGAGCGAGGACTGCCTATACCTCAGTGTGGAAACGCCAGCCAAGAGTAAGAATGACAAACTCCCTGTATTTGTGATGATTCATGGAGGAGCCTTTCTTACTGGCTCCTACAGTGGAACTCAGGAAAGCTTTGTCAAGGAAGGCATCATCTATTGCAGCATAGAATACCGCTTGGGAGCCTTGGGATTCATGGCACATCCAGAGCTGAGTAAGGAATCAGGCAAGAACATATCTGGCAACTATGGCATCCTTGACCAAGTGATGGCCTTAAAATGGATTCACGACAATATCGCTGCCTTCGGTGGAGACCCAGACAAGATTACCATTGCTGGAGAATCTGCCGGTGGTATCTCGGTAAGTATACTATGCGCCTCTCCCCTTGCCAAGGGACTCTTCCGAGGAGCCATCAGCGAAAGTGGTAGCTCCTTCTGGCCTGTGGGTGAAAGCAGAAATGGTAACACAGCCATGCTCACCAACAAAGCGGCAGAAGCAGGTGGACTTATCCTTCAAAAGAGACTCAAGGCTAAGAACTTGAAGCTGCTAAGAAAAGTTCCGGCTATGGACATCGTGAAGAATACCGACTTTGAGGCCTTCTGGCCGAACGTTGACGGCTACTCCATCACAGATGACCAGTATAAGCTCTATGAAAAGGGAAACTACAATGATGTAAATGTCATCATAGGAACCAACAGCGACGAAGGAAGTATGTTTAGCCGCCCTGTCAGTGTAAGTGACTATGAGAAAAGAATCCATGAGATATATGGAAGCTGGGCAGACCAGGTTCTCAGTCTCTATCCTGCCAAGACAGAGGAAGAAACCTACTTCGCTCAATCCGACATTTTCCGTGATGGCTCCTTTGCATGGGGAACGTATGCCTGGGCTAACCTGCAGAGCAAGACCGGCAAGGGCAAGGTGTATATGTATTACTTTGACCAAGACTCAGAGAACACCATCGTGAAAAGCCGCAAGGGAGGAGCCAGCCATGTAGCAGAGATGCCATTCATCTATGGCTATAAGTTTGGCTCTGGAAAGATGACCGAGACGGAGCAGCACATGGAACAAATCATGTCACGCTACTGGATCAACTTTACCAAGACTGGCAATCCAAATGGGAATAGCCTTCCTTTCTGGACTACCTACCAGGAAGGTAAACCAACGGTGATGATTATGAAGGAAGGACTGCATTTGGGTCCTGTTCAAAATCAAAAGCAAATGGACTTCTTCGAGAAGTTCTTCAAGGAAAAAAGAAAATAATACGTCAAGAGGGTGTGTCATAAGCCTATGGCGCACCCTCATATTTCGCAAACATTTCACATCAGTTCCTGCATTGGATCAATGCAACACCTAAATTAACCTCATTTTCTTATTCTTTAATTTTCGGACAAGCTTTCTCCGTTATTACCAGCACATGGCTTTCGTCGCTCAGTGCGGTGGCAAAAATATAAGTTTCACCACCATCTTTCAACTTCAGGCGCTTGCGCAATTCTGCTACGGAAAGGGGGAAGTTGCGGGTGGCGATGTTCGCCTTGGTGATGCCTGAGAGATGACGCTTCAACTCCTTCTTATTAAAGGAAGAAACGGCGATGATGCGGAAACTTCTGCCTGGGAATGCTTCGATAGGTGCCTGGCTCACGAAAAGATGACTGTTCTTGGAAAGCATCTTTGCATCATAGCGCTCGGAAAGAACACCGAAACAGCCGGCTTTCATCAACGAGGCATTCGGCTCGTAAAGATACTGCATCTCTTCAAGCGTGGATGGGGCTATCTTCACCGAAGAAGACTCCATAGCCAACTCTTCGCAGACGAAGGATTGCGCATCGTTGATGCAATAAATACGGAGATTTCCGGCATGTTTTACTTCTCCAGCTGCTCCATCTGCCGATGAAGCCTCCACATCGCCCATATTTCGCGCTGAGAGCACTAAAAGGAGTTCCTTGCACTCATTGTTCACGGAGATAATATGAACCTCTTTTACGCAGTTTAATTCGCTTACCGCACGGTGCCAGTCGAGCATCGGAGAGAGTTTGATAATGACGTAATCTGCCTTCGAAAGCATTTCTTCCTGCAAAAGGGTTACATCGGGCGTGCAATCTTTCAAAGATACAACCTTGTTGCCAGCATCGTCTCTACGGGCTGGATCGATGAAAATCAGCTTAAGACCAAGCTTGGTCTTAAGTAATGACCGAGACTGATCTTCAGTTATGCCTAAAGAATCTGATGCAGCAGCCTTTTTCTTTGAAGCAAAAGAATGCAGCACCTCTATTCCGTCTCCATTCTTCACGATGGCGTTCTTCAAGCCCAATCGCCCAAAGTTTTCCTTCGCTGCTTCACAGAGATGAGTCTGACGCTCCACATACATCGACTTCACGCCCAATCGGGAAGCGATGTAAGAGAAGTCTACTCCGAAACCACCGGTCAGGTCAACAAACCCGATTTCTTCAGAAAAATCTCCTCCATGAGCTTCTCCTTTTATTTCATTAACATTCTCTTTTGATTCTGTTAATATCTGTTGCTTTTTGCAAGTAGCTTCATTTTTGGCGAATTCTGAATCAACTACCCCTTTGTCCGCAAATTCGCAAATTTCAGAAAGATGAAGATTTGAGGCGTTTTCGCTCTTCTTCTCCTTTTCTTCTCCGTTTTCGGATGATGAAGGAGACAAACCGAGCAGTCGGGCTGCGAGTTCAGCCTTATAAAGTGCCGTTTGCTCTGACGAACATTGCTCCATCGAAATATGAGGGGGATAGATGATGCCATCAATGCTTGCCCAACGGGGCAGTTTCACACGAGCCATCTTTCGCCCGCGAATCTGGTCGAGAGCGAAAGGCATATCTACCTCGGGATACTTGCTGCCGAGGAAAGCCAACTGGCGAACATCATCGTCCTGATGCTGGCAGATAAAATCAAGCGTTGCTTGGTTCATTATTTCTGTTGAGTGATTCGTCATTACATTACTTATTCTTAATAACCGCAAATTTACGATATTCTGATGAGATTACAAAATATTTCTCAGAATATCTGATAATTTAGGTCGGGATACACCGAAAACAGAATGCTCTCGGCTATAATCTACCCTTTTTCCTGGCTATATGATTCTAACAGCAGGCATAAATAAATACATAACTATCGGAGATAGAACAACTGACTAGGAAAAACAGAAGGCTGGCAGAAGAAAAACAGCATACTGGCAGAAGGCAAACAGCCGACTAGCGCAATAGAGGCTAGTCGGCTGTTCCTGTATAACAGTTTGCCAAACATCCTTTCTCTTATTTCAAGAGAAGCATGGTTGGCAAGAATATCGCAATCAGCTCTTCACTCTTCTCCTTTCCAACATAAATAGCTGAAACACAACACATTACATAGGTGAAGAGTTTTTCAGCACTCTTCACCCACTCTTCACCACTCTTCACCCTTTACGATTTTAGGAAAGGTATAAACGCAGAGCCGCTTAGCTGTCAACAGCCTAAAAAGGTGAAGGGCGGGTGAAGAGTAAAAAAACACTCTTCACCCGCCCAACTTCCTATCCTTCAACTACTTACACCACAAAGGTGAAGAGTGAAGAGTTGTTGGGAAAATTCTCTCGCATCCGTAAAGATGCAGAGAGAATATTCCGGTGTCTCAAAAGAAACGATGGATTAGTCAGCCAACTTAGCCTTCAAGAACTCACGGTTCAAGCGGGCGATGTTAGCGATAGACTCGTTCTTAGGACAAACAGCCTCGCAAGCACGAGTGTTTGTACAGTTACCGAATCCGAGCTCATCCATGCGTGCAATCATCTTCTTAGCACGGGCAGCAGCCTCTACACGACCCTGTGGGAGAAGTGCCAGCTGGCTAACCTTTGAGCTGACGAAGAGCATAGCAGAACCATTCTTACATGCAGCAACACAAGCACCGCAACCGATACATGTAGCGCAATCCATTGCCTCGTCTGCATTCTCCTTAGGAATCAGGATAGCGTTGGCATCCTGAGCCTGCCCTGTACGGATGCTGGTGTAACCACCTGCCTGGATAATCTTGTCGAATGCTGAACGGTCTACCATACAGTCCTTGATGATAGGGAAACCAGCAGAACGCCAAGGCTCAACGGTGATAACATCGCCATCGTTGAAACGACGCATGTAGAGCTGACATGTTGTAGCACCACGCTCAGTCTTACCGTGAGGTGTACCATTAATATAGAGAGAGCACATACCGCAGATACCCTCGCGGCAGTCGTGGTCGAAGACGAAAGGCTCCTGACCTGACTCGATGAGCTCCTCGTTCAAGATGTCGAGCATCTCGAGGAATGAAGTATCATCTGGGATGTTCTTCATCTCGTGTGTATCGAAGTGACCCTGTGCTGTAGGGCCGTCCTGCTTCCAATACTTAACTGTGAAACTTATATTTCTTGCCATTGTCTTGTTCGCTTTTTAATTCTTGTAATTTCTTGTCTGTACCTTAATTGCCTCATACTCGAGAGGTTCCTTGTTGAGCACTGGAGCAGTTGTATCGTTGCCCTGATACTCCCAGCAACCTACGTAGAAGAAGTTCTCATCATCACGCTTAGCCTCGCCTTCCTCTGTCTGGTACTCCTCACGGAAGTGACCACCACAGCTCTCGTTGCGGTGCAATGCATCGTAAGCGATCAACTCACCCATCAAGATGAAATCACGCAAGTGGATAGCCTTATCCAACTCTACGTTCAAGCCTTCCTTCTTGCCAGGGATGAAGAGGTTCTTGTTGAATTCCTCGCGCAGAGCCTTCATCTTCTTCAAGCCTTCCTCAAGACCTTCCTTGGTACGACCCATACCTACATGCTCCCAAAGGATGTGACCCAACTCCTTGTGGATAGAATCTACAGAGCGCTTGCCCTGGATACCCATCAGGCGGTCGATTTCCTTCTGAACACCTGCCTCTGCCTCTGCGAACTCTGGGAGATCGGTAGAGAGCTTTGGCCACAATGCCTGGTCAGCCAGGTAGTTCTGGATAGTGTATGGCAATACGAAGTAACCGTCAGCCAAACCCTGCATCAAAGCAGATGCACCCAAACGGTTAGCACCGTGGTCAGAGAAGTTACACTCACCAATAGCGAAGAGACCAGGGATAGTGGTCATCAACTCGTAGTCAACCCAGATACCACCCATTGTATAGTGGATAGCAGGGAAGATCATCATTGGGTTGTAGTACTTCACGCCGTTAATCTCGTTAGCCAACTCACCTGGGTTAACGTCGGTAATCTCCTCATACATATCGAAGAGGTTGCCATAACGCTGCAGGATAACGTCGATACCGAGACGGTTGATAGACTCTGAGAAGTCGAGGAATACGGCAAGACCTGTGTTGTTAACACCGAAGCCCTTGTCGCAACGCTCCTTAGCTGCACGAGAAGCCACGTCACGAGGAACCAGGTTACCGAATGCTGGGTAACGGCGCTCCAAGTAGTAGTCGCGGTCTTCCTCTGGAATATCAGAACCCTTCTTGGTACCAGCCTGCAATGCCTTGGCATCCTCAATCTTCTTAGGTACCCAGATACGACCATCGTTACGGAGTGACTCTGACATCAAAGTCAACTTACTCTGGTTTGTACCGTGAACAGGGATACATGTAGGGTGAATCTGAACGTAAGATGGGTTAGCGAAGTCAGCACCCTTGCGGTAGCACTGGATAGCTGCTGTACAGTTACAACCCATAGCGTTTGTAGAGAGGAAGTAAGCGTTACCATAACCACCAGTAGCGATAACTACGGCGTTGGCAGAGAAACGCTCCAACTCACCTGTGATCAGATTCTTGGCGATGATACCACGAGCGTGACCGTCAACGATAACTACATCCTCCATCTCGTAACGGGTGAAGAGCTTAACCTTACCAGCCTCAACCATGCGGCTCAAAGAAGAGTAAGCACCGAGGAGAAGCTGCTGACCTGTCTGACCCTTAGCATAGAATGTACGAGATACCTGAGCACCACCGAAAGAACGGTTAGCCAGCATACCACCGTACTCACGAGCGAAAGGAACGCCCTGAGCTACGCACTGGTCGATGATGTCGTTGCTCACCTCAGCCAAACGGTAAACGTTAGCCTCACGAGCACGGTAGTCACCACCCTTTACAGTATCGTAGAACAGACGGTAAACAGAGTCACCGTCATTCTGATAATTCTTAGCTGCATTGATACCACCCTGTGCAGCGATAGAGTGAGCACGACGTGGAGAGTCCTGGATGCAGAAGTTCAAGATATTGAAGCCCATCTCGCCGAGAGAAGCAGCAGCAGAAGCACCTGCCAAACCTGTACCTACAACGATAACGTCGAGCTTTAACTTATTCTTTGGGTTAACCAAACGCTGGTGAGCCTTATAGTTGGTCCATTTCTCAGCAACTGGTCCTTCAGGTATTCTAGAATTTAATGTTTTTGCCATAATCTTTTTTAATACTTAAATGATTACACGAATTATGCGCAGCACAAAGATGGAGCGCAACCGAAAGCGAATGCCAATACAACTACGATGAAGAGGAGAAGCAGGATGGTAGAGTAAATCATACCAATCATCTTCCAACGGCAGAACCAAGTCTTACCGCTCCAACCGAGAGTCTGAATAGCACTCCAGAAACCGTGAGTGAGGTGGAACCAAAGAGCTACCAACCAGATAAGGTAGAGAACTACGAATACTGGGTTAGCGAAGGTGTCCTGAATGAATGCGAAGCCATCTGATGGGCAGTGGCCGAAGCTTGTACCCAAGAGTTCAGCAAACATCATGTTGTACCAGAAATTGAAGAGGTGTAGCAACAAACCGAGAACGATGATGATACCGAGCACCAACATGTTCTGGCTAGCCCACTCTACCTTCTCTGGCTTTGCTGTTACCTCGTAACGCTGGTTACCGCGAGCACGACGGTTCTGTGCTGTCAGGATGAAAGCGTAAACGATGTGACAAACTGCCAAAGCTGCCAAACCCAAAGTTGCAACTACGGCGTACCAGTTAGCACCCAACAACTCGCAAATCATGTTGTAAGCATCTCCTGAGAAGAGAGCAACAACATTCATGCAACCGTGGAATGTCAAGAATAGAATAAGAGCGATACCAGTTACTGACATCACTACCTTTCTACCAATAGATGAATTGATTAACCACATAAATGATTGAAATTTAATTATTTAACTGTTTGAAACTAATTTATATTCCACACTTTTCGTCCCTGCTATACCTATTTTCAGGCATTCTGCAATCCTCATTTCTAGGTATATTTTCGCAAGTCTGCTGCAAAATTACTATATTTTAATGATTTATCAAAGTATTTTTGCTAAAATTTCGATTTTATTTCTTACTTTTGCCGAAAATTAGAAAAAATATAGATTAAACGAAGTATGAAATTCAATTATGACGTGCTCGTTATCGGTGGAGGACATGCCGGATGCGAGGCTGCAGCAGCCTCTGCAAACATGGGTGCCCAAACCTGTTTGATAACGATGGATATGAACAAGATTGGTCAGATGAGTTGCAACCCCGCCATCGGAGGTATTGCCAAGGGACAGATTGTGCGCGAAATCGATGCTTTGGGCGGACAGATGGGTATCGTAACGGATAAAACCGCCATCCAGTTCCGAATGCTCAACATCGGCAAGGGTCCTGCCGTATGGAGCCCCCGTGCCCAATGCGACAGAGGAAAGTTTATCTGGGAATGGAGAACCATCCTCGACCATACTGACAACCTCGACATCTGGCAAGACCAGGCTGACGAACTGCTCGTAGCTAACGGAGAAGCCATCGGCGTAAAAACCATCTGGGGAGCCGAATTCTATGCCAAGAGCATCATCATCACCGCTGGAACATTCCTCAACGGACTGATGCATGTAGGAAGAAAGATGGTTGAAGGCGGAAGATGCGCCGAACCTGCCGTACACAACTTTACGGAGAGCATCACCCGATGGGGTATCACTACAGCCAGAATGAAAACCGGAACTCCGGTCAGAATCGACAAGCGAAGTGTTCATTTCGAAGATATGGAAGAACAGCCGGGCGACAGCGATTTCCACCAGTTCTCTTACATGGGAGAACATCGGGTTCTGAAACAATTGCCTTGCTGGACTTGCTACACCAACAAGAAGGTACACGAAACTTTAAAAAGCGGTCTCGCTGACTCACCTTTATATAATGGTCAGATTCAGAGTACCGGTCCACGTTACTGTCCGAGTATAGAAACGAAGCTCGTCACCTTCCCCGACAAGGATCAGCATCCACTCTTCCTGGAACCGGAAGGCGAAGATACGAACGAGATGTATCTGAACGGTTTTTCTTCGAGCATGCCGATGGATATCCAGCTGAATGCACTTCACGAGATTCCTGCTTTGAGAGATGCCAAGATTTACAGACCGGGATACGCCATCGAATACGATTACTTCGACCCTACCCAACTCAAACATTCACTGGAGTCGAAAATCATCAAAGGTCTCTTCTTTGCCGGACAGGTGAACGGAACTACCGGCTATGAGGAAGCAGGAGGACAGGGAACCGTGGCCGGAATCAACGCAGCCTTGCATTGTGTTGGCGACAAAACATTCGAGATGAACCGCGATGAGAGTTATATCGGCGTACTCATCGATGATCTCACCACAAAGGGAGTTGACGAACCATACCGCATGTTTACCTCCAGAGCCGAATACCGCATTCTGCTCCGTCAGGACGATGCCGATGCCCGACTCACCGAAAAAGCATACGAACTCGGAATTGCCAAGCGCGACCGCTACGACTGGTGGATAGAGAAAAAAGAAGCCATCGGAAGAATCATCGAATTCTGCGCCAACTATCCTATCAAGAAGGATGAGATAAATCCAAAACTGGAGGCGCTCGGCACTACTCCACTTCGCGCCGGCTGCAAGCTCATCGACCTCATCGCTCGCCCGCATCTGAACCTCACGAATCTTTCGGAGATTATTCCGGACCTGAAGGCTGCACTGGATGCACCAGCTAACCGAAAGGAAGAGATAACGGAAGCTGCAGAAATCAAGATGAAGTACAAAGGTTACATCGAACGAGAGCGTCTCATCGCCGACAAGATGCACCGCTTGGAGGATATCAAGATAAAGGGCCGTTTCAACTATTCCGAGCTCCACGAAATCTCCACAGAAGGACGCCAGAAACTCGAGCGCATCGACCCGGAAACTTTGGCACAGGCAAGCCGAATTCCGGGGGTATCACCAAGCGATATCAACGTGATGCTCGTATTACTCGGAAGATAAGCCGTTTCACAGCGAGAAACAAGGGAGCTCTCAATGTTTCACGTGAAACAGACTATCAACAAAACATTTGATGCTCAACCGATTAAGGAAGGTTGCATCAAGTGTTTTGCGGTTAAAGTAAAACTTCAGCAATTTGTGAAACAAAAGCTGATTAAATCAAGCAAAACGCAAAAACAAACGGGCAAAAAGCCCATAAAAAGGAACAAGAAAAAAGAACAAAATAAGTATCAATTTAAAGCATAAAAAGTAATGAACAATCAGCTATTATTAGACAATCTGCGTTGCATTCCAGATTGGCCAATCAAGGGTGTGAACTTCCGCGACGTTTCAACCCTTTTCAAGAATCCAGCATCTTTAAAAGAGATCAGCGATGAGATGTACGAACTCTACAAAGACAAAGGAATCACCAAGATTGTAGGCATCGAATCACGCGGTTTCGTAATGTCTTCTGCCCTTGCTATTCGTCTCGGAGCCGGCGTTGTTTTATGCCGCAAACCGGGCAAACTTCCATGCAAAACCGTACAGGAAAGTTATGCTAAGGAATATGGCATCGATACCATCGAAATCCACGAAGATGCCATCAATGAGAACGACATCGTACTCCTCCACGATGACCTCCTTGCAACCGGCGGAACCATGAAAGCAGCATGCGATCTGGTAAAGAAATTCCATCCGAAAAAGGTATATGCCAACTTCATCATCGAACTCGTAAACGAGAATTTCGAAGGCAGAAACTCCTTTGATCCAGACGTTGAAGTAACTACTTTATTACAGTTATAAGCTGCAAAAATACAGCAAGAAATACTGCGAGAATGCAGCAAGGAAACAGTAAAAGACACTAGAGCGTTGCCGTTTCACGTGAAACAGTAACGCTCGTTTTCCCTTTAAAAACAAGTAAAATATGACGAAACAAGAGAATGAGGAGCGTTTGGCTAGGCTTAAAAACATCGTTTTAAGTATGCCGGAGAAGCCAGGAAGCTACCAATATTACGACGAAAATCATACGATTATATATGTGGGAAAGGCGAAAAATCTGAAGAGAAGAGTATCTTCCTACTTCCATAAAGAGGTAGACAGATACAAGACAAAGGTGCTTGTTTCTAAGATTCACGACATATCTTATACGGTCGTAAACACAGAAGAAGACGCACTTTTGCTGGAAAACAGCCTTATTAAAAAGTATAATCCAAGGTATAATGTTTTGCTGAAAGACGGCAAGACATACCCCTCTATATGCGTAACAAACGAGTATTTTCCACGCATTTTCAAGACTCGTCATATCAATAAAAAGGTGGGAACCTTCTTCGGTCCTTACCCTCATATCGGCAGCATGTATGCCGTTTTAGAGGTCATCAAGAAGCTCTATAAACCCCGAACCTGCAGAATGCCTATCACCAGAGAAGGCGTTGCTGAAGGCAGATACAAGCCGTGTCTGGAATATCATATCCACAACTGCGGAGCACCCTGCATCAACAAGCAGAGCTATGAGGAATATCAGGAAAACATGCGCCAGGCACGTGAAATTCTGAAGGGAAACACGCGGGAAGTAAGCAAATATCTCTACGATTTGATGATGAAAAATGCCGAACTTCTACGTTTTGAAATAGCCGAAGAATATAAGAAAAAGTACCAATTACTGGATGAATTTGAAGCAAAAAGCGAGGTTGTAAGCCATACCATTACAGACGTAGATGTCTTCACCATCGTAAATGATGACGCCAACAAAAACGCCTTCATCAACTATATTCACGTAAAAAACGGCACCATCAACCAGAGCTTCACCTACGAGTATAAGCGCAAGCTGGAGGAGAGCGATGAGGAACTTCTGATTACAGCCATTCCTGAAATCAGAGAGCGTTTCCACTCCACATCGAAGGAGATAATCGTGCCCTTCGAAATGGAATGGAAGCTGAAAGATGCAACCTTCTTCGTACCCCAGAGAGGAGACAAAAAGCACCTTCTGGAGCTGTCGGAAATGAACTGCAAGCAGTATAAATTCGACCGTCTGAAGCAGGCTGAAAAGCTCAATCCGGAGCAGAAACAGACCCGATTGATGAAGGAATTACAAGCAAAACTGAAGCTTCAAAAACTGCCTTATCAGATAGAATGTTTCGATAATTCCAACATATCCGGTACTGATGCCGTGGCAGGTTGCATCGTATATAAAGGCATGAAACCATCCAGAAAAGACTATAGGAAATACAACATCAAAACGGTGGAAGGACCTGATGATTACGCATCCATGCAAGAGGTGGTAAGACGCCGGTACAGTCGCATGATAGAGGAAGAAACTGCACTTCCAGACCTCATTATTACCGATGGCGGGAAGGGTCAGATGGACGTAGTAAGAGAGGTTATTGTTGACGAATTACACCTGGATATTCCTATCGCAGGACTTGCCAAGGACGACCGCCACCGCACCAACGAACTTCTCTTCGGATTCCCACCTCAAACCATCGCCCTACCACCTGAAAGCGAGCTGTTCAAGGTGCTGACACAGATACAGGATGAGGTGCACAGATACGCTATCACCTTCCATCGCGACAAGCGCAGCAAACATGCTCTTCACTCAGAATTAGACGATATCAAAGGCATCGGTCCGAAGGCTAAAGAAGCCCTGCTGAGCAAGTTTAAGAGCGTGAAAAAGATGAAAGAAGCATCCTTGGAACAACTTTCAGAGGTATTAGGCCCTCATAAGGCAGAAATTCTTTCAAAATATTTCGAAGAAAAAGGCGAGAATATGAAATAAAAGTTGTATATTTGCAGTTCAAACTATACTATATATAATATATAAACAATAACAGGGATTGAACAGAACAAAGCATTCCATTAATGCTATTCATAAAGTTCTATGTTCATCATTCAAAGTTCAAAATAGTAATATGAGAATCGTAATACAGCGTGTCTCTCACGCCTCAGTTACCATAGAAGGAGAGGTTAAATCTACCATCAGACAAGGCTATCTGATACTTCTGGGAATAGAGGAAAGCGACACTTCAGAAGATGTAGACTGGCTGGTCAGAAAGGTAATAGGACTCCGTGTTTTCGACGACGAAAACCATGTTATGAACCGCTCCATCATGGATATAAATGGTGAGATTCTGGTAATCAGCCAGTTCACCCTATTCGCCAGCTACAAGAAAGGAAACCGCCCAAGCTGGCTCAGAGCAGCCAAGCACGAAATCAGCGTTCCACTCTATGAGGAGTTCTGCAAAAAGCTATCCGATGCACTCGGAAAGCCAGTAGGAACAGGCGAATTTGGTGCCGATATGAAGGTTGATTTACTGAACGATGGACCGGTAACCATCATGATGGATACTCACAACAAGGAATAATGCCCTAACCTGAAAAGAAAGGCATCTTTCCCCATAAAAGAATTAGGAAGATGACAATAAAAGAAGCACAAGAAGCTGTAGATCAGTGGATTAAAGAATATGGCGTACGCTATTTCAGCGAACTGACCAATATGGCTTGCCTCACGGAAGAAGTGGGCGAACTGGCACGCGTCATTGCCCGAACATACGGCGACCAGAGTTTTAAGAAAGGCGAGAAACCTAACTTAGGTGAAGAAATGGCCGATGTTCTATGGGTGCTTATCTGCCTGGCAAATCAGACAGGGGTTGACTTGACAGAAGAACTCCAGAAGAGTTTTGACAAGAAGACCAAAAGGGATGCTGAAAGACATAAAAACAACCCAAAACTATCTGAACATCAGGAAGATAAAGAACAAGATAACAAGAATTAAAATTGCTATTCATATAAAAACTTAACTTTAATAATTATATAAATAACATTAAGTATGAGCAGTATTAAAGAACAGGTTCTTGCACAGCAGGGACAGTATAAAGAGTCAGACGACAAGTATTTATCAGTTTTAAAGCAGTACAACTGCAACCTCAACGATGAGGAAGTAGCTGCTGCAGTAAAGAAGATTCTCGATGAGAAGGTAGCAGAGAATGAGACCATGGAGGTCAAGAAGTTCCTCTTCGGTAGCATCGAGTTGACTTCTCTCCATACAGAAGATACAGAAGAAAGCATCCTGAAGATGATTGAAAAGGTGAACCAGTTTGCCAAGGATTATCCTCAGCTTCCTCACGTAGCAACCGTATGTACCTACCCTAACTTTGCCGGCCTTATCAGCCAGAGTCTGGAGGTAGACGGCGTAGAAATTGCTGTAGTAAGTGGCAATTTCCCATCCTCTCAGACCTTTATCGAGGTAAAGATTGCAGAAACCGCTATGGCTATCAAGGATGGAGCTACAGAGGTGGATATCGTAATGCCTGTTGGCAAGTTCTTCAGCGAAGATTACGAGGGACTCTGCGATGATATTCAGGAACTCAAGGAGACATGCGGAGAGCATAAGATGAAGTGCATTCTGGAGACAGGCGATCTGAAGAATTGCAGCAACATCATGAAGGCGTCTATCCTCGCAATGTACTCAGGTTCTGACTATATCAAAACCTCAACAGGCAAGGAGAAGGTTTCAGCTACCCCTGAGGCAGCATACGTTATGTGCCAGGCTATCAAGGCATATTACGAAAAGACTGGCATTCAGATTGGTTTCAAGCCTGCAGGTGGTATCAATACCGTTCATGATGCCGTAGTTTACTACACTATCGTGAAGGAAGTTTTGGGCGAGAAATGGCTGACCAACCAGTGGTTGCGCCTCGGCACATCACGCCTGACTAACCTCCTCTTGAGCGAAATTCTGGGCAAGGAAATCAAGTACTTCTAAAGATAATTTCAAAGTAACATTAAACATACTTAGAAAGATAGTTTTAAAGTACCATTTAAGATACTTCTAAAGAGAATTCTAGAGTATTGTTTAAAAGAAAAATCTAAAGAAAAGTACCTGATTTTCAATAGAATACAAAAAAACAAAGGGTTGATTCTCTCTGAGAACCAACCCTTTTTATATTAAGCTTTTCTTTCAATCACAAAATCCAAGTAAGCCTTCAAGGCATTGTAAATATCCTTATCCTCCACATAAGTATCGAGGAAATTCATGGCTTCGGCATGGAAATCCCACATGCGCTTATCCGCATATTCAATACCTCCGTTTGCCTTTGTAAATGCCACTAACTGAGCTATTTCATCAGCCGTCACAGTATGAGCCTTTACCTTTCTGGCAAGCTTCATCATCTCCTCATCACCGGTAGACTTCAAAGCATATATTACAGGCAAAGTCAGTTTTCCTTCAACCATATCATTACCAGTAGGTTTACCTATCTCCTTGGAATCATAATAATCAAAGATATCATCACGAATCTGGAAGATGATGCCCAAGTTCTGTCCGAAACGTTTCGCCTCTTCAACCTGCAGTTCTGAAGCATTGGCAGACATCGCTCCGATACCGGCGCAAGCCTCAAAGAGAGCAGCCGTTTTCTGCTTAATCACCTGATAATAAATATCTTCCGATATCTCTTCATTACTGATACTGTTGAGCTGAAGAATCTCACCATTAGACAGGATACGTCCCAACTCAGCAAGATAACGCACGATTTCCTCTGAATGCGAATAAGATACATGAAGCAAGGCGGTGGAAAGAATGAAATCGCCCACAAGCACAGCCACCTTATTATTATAAGTAGCATTCACGCTAGCCTGTCCGCGGCGCTCCTCACTCTCATCAACCACATCATCATGTACCAGCGAAGCGGTATGAAGAAGCTCCAGACCTACCGCAGAATGCTGGGTAACACTGGAAACCTTTCCAAAATTACGTGCCATCAACAAGATGAGTATAGGGCGCATACGTTTTCCAGCGCGCTGACGGATATGGTCGAGCACCTGGGAAAGAAGTCCATCGCTATGCATGAGAGACTTGTTGAACAAATCTATAAAATCTGCTAATTCTGCCTCTATAGGCAGCTTGATAAGTGATAAATAGTCCATTATATGTGAGTAAATCTACTTAATTTCTGAAATTTGTTACAAAATTAATCAATTCTTCTTGAAATATCGCATTTTTTTAGTAATTTTACACCACAAAAATGAATATTATGGATAAATTGTTCCTTTTAGACGCGTATGCGCTCATTTATAGGTCGTATTACGCCTTTATGAAAGCCCCTCGAATCAATTCGAAGGGACTCAATACTTCGTGTGTAATGGGGTTCTGCAATACCCTCAACGAGATACTTACCAAGGAGAAACCTACCCATATCGCGGTGGCTTTCGACCATGGCAAGACCTTCCGTCATGAGGCTTTCCCTGCATATAAAGCTCAACGAGAAGAGACACCGGAAGACATCAAACTCTCTGTGCCTATCATCAAAAATATCCTGGAGGCATATCATATCCCTATCCTTCAGGTAGATGGTTTCGAGGCGGATGATATCATTGGAACAGTTGCCTTGAAGGCAGGTGAAAAGGGGATGGAAACCTACATGCTCACACCCGATAAGGATTACGCACAACTGGTTCGTAACAATGTTTTCATGTTCCGTCCTCGTCATGGCGGTGGATACGAAAAGTTGGGCGTACAGGAAATTGAAGAGAAATACAGCATCACTTCCCCACTCCAGGTTATCGACCTCCTTGCTCTGATGGGCGACTCAGCTGATAACTTCCCAGGCTGTCCGGGCGTGGGAGAAAAGACAGCCATCAAACTTATCAACGAGTTCGGTAGTGTAGAAGGTCTTATCGAGAACTCTTCTCAAGTGAAAGGCAAGCTCCGCGAAAAAGTGGAGGGTGCTGTAGAAGATATCAGGATGTCAAAGTTCCTGGCAACCATACGAACCGATGTTCCGGTAGAGATCAAGATGGAAGATTTGAAACGGGTAGAGCCAGACAATACAAAATTGGATGAAATCTTCACCGAGTTAGAGTTTAAGTCGTTTGCTAATCGAGTTCTTAACAAGCCTAAAAAGGTGCAAACAAAGCCTACAGGAGAACTCGATTTATTTGGCGTACAGCTGGCAGATAGTAAGGGAGAGCCAAAAAACGCGAGTTTTGAGACCATTAAAACGACCTCTCATTCATATAAACTCATTGATACAGAAGTAGATGCAAAGAGACTTTATGACTATTTATTGACATTCAATATTATCAGTCTAGACACAGAGACCACATCTACCGCTGCCATTGATGCAGAATTGGTGGGTTTGAGCTTTGCCGTGAAGGAAAAAGAGGCTTTCTACGTAGCAATTCCGGCAAATCGTGAAGAAGCCTTAAAAATCGTAAACATCTTCAAACCTCTCTACGAGAACCCGGAAATCTTGAAAGTGGGGCAGAACATCAAATACGATATCGAGGTGTTGATGAACTACGGCATAGAGATTCAGGGCAAGATGTTCGATACGATGCTCGCCCACTATCTCATCCAGCCAGAACTTTACCACAACATGGATTACTTGGCAGAAGTATTCCTCAACTATCAGACCATCCACATCGAAGAACTGATTGGTCCGAAGGGAAAGAACCAGAAGTCGATGCGCGATCTCGCCCCATCAGACATTTACGAATATGCTGCCGAAGATGCCGACATCACCTTGAGATTGAAAAATGTGCTCGAACCAAAACTCAAAGAGATAGATTGTGAAGATCTGTTCTGGAATGTAGAAATGCCGCTTGTACCTGTTTTAGCCCACATGGAGATGACGGGAGTATGCATCGACACCGATACCCTGAAGGAAACATCCGAGAAACTCACCAACCGCCTCAATGAGATAGAACATCATATCTATGAGTTGGCAGGCGAATCGTTCAATATCGCTTCCCCACGCCAGGTTGGAGAAATACTCTTCGGAAAGATGAAGATTGTGGAGAAGCCTAAGAAGACGAAGACGGGCCAGTACGTAACAAGCGAAGAAGTTCTTCAGCAGCTGCGCAGCAAGAGTCCAATCATCGATGAGATACTGAACTACAGAGGTTTAAAGAAACTTTTGGGAACCTATATAGATGCCCTTCCAAAGCTTATCAACTCTCGCACCGGTCACATTCATGCCTCTTTCAACCAAGCCATCACAGCCACAGGACGTCTTTCTTCAAGTGATCCAAACCTGCAGAATATTCCTGTACGCGATGACGATGGCAAGGAGATACGCAGATGCTTCATCCCAGAACCAGGCTGCCTGTTCTTCTCTGCCGACTATTCACAGATAGAACTTCGCATCATGGCACACCTGAGCCAGGATCCAAACATGGTAGAAGCATTCCGTGAAGGCTCTGATATTCATGCAGCTACAGCTGCCAAGATTTGGCACGAAGACATCAAAGAAGTAACAGATGCACAGCGCAAGAAGGCAAAAACTGCCAACTTCGGCATCATCTACGGCATCACGACCTTCGGTCTTGCCCAACGCATGAACATCGAAAACCGAGAGGCAAAGCAGATCATAGAAGACTACTTCCGCACCTTTCCTGGTGTTCAGGCTTACATGGAGAAGGCAAAGGAAATGGCAAGAGAGAAAGGCTATGCCGAAACCCTCTTTCACCGCCGTCGCTACCTGCCAGACATCAACAGCAAGAATGGTACTGTAAGAGGATTTGCCGAGCGCAATGCCATCAATGCCCCTATCCAGGGCTCAGAGGCAGACATCATCAAAGTGGCTATGATCCGCATCTTCAACCGATTCAGAGCAGAAGGCATCAGGAGCAAGATGATTATCCAGGTGCATGACGAACTCAATTTCTCCGTATATCCGGAAGAGAAGGAAAAGGTAGAGAAGATTGTGGTAGAAGAGATGCAGAACGCCTACCAGCTCAGTGTGCCTCTGGTTGCTGATGCCGGATGGGGAAACAACTGGCTAGAAGCACATTAGAAAAACCAGAAGGCGGCTGCAGAAACCGCAAGGCAACTTAAATACAAAGAAGCTCGCAAGATACCAAACAATCATCTTGCGAGCTTTTCTTTTTCGAGATGTTTCACATGAAACAATCAAATCTTCTATCAAAACACCACTAAAAAGACAAATAACTCCTTTATTCACAAGTACATCTAGAAATCTTTGTTTATTTAGATTAAAAAGGATAATAAAATTATAATATTTTCATATTTATTTGGTTCTTACAGAAATAAAGTGTATATTTGCATAGTAAATCAGAAAGATATGCAAACGCACCTGTCTGATTAAAAGTGAATAGATAACAGTAATCAATCAAATTAAAAAAGAAAGGAACATTATGAAGAAATATGTTTGCGACGTGTGTGGTTGGATTTATGATCCAGAAGTAGGTGATCCAGAGGGCGGCATCGCTCCAGGTACAGCATTCGAGGATATCCCAGATGATTGGGTTTGCCCTCTTTGCGGAGTAGGCAAGGAAGATTTCAGCCCTGTAGAGGAATAAGGCTCTTTTGAAGGAATCACCCGAAGGAAATCCTCACAAAGGAATCATCAGAATGAAATGCCTGATATTCAGGCAACACATTCATAAAATAATAGGAGGAACCATTATGACAAAAGTTAGAGAAATCTACCGCTGCCAGATTTGTGGCAATGTTGTAGAAGTTGTAAACCCAGGAGCCGTGCTCAGTTGCTGTGGCGAGCCGATGAAGCTGATGAAGGAAAACACCAACGATGGCGCCAAAGAGAAGCACGTGCCTGTGATAGAACCTATCGAGGGCGGCTATCGCGTAACAGTAGGAAGTGTGGAGCATCCGATGCTACCAGAGCATTACATCCAATGGATAGAATTGCTCACCCCTACCGATGTGCTTCGTCACGAGTTGAAGCCGGGCGAAAAGCCAGAGGCCATCTTCATGACAAATGCTGAAGCCAAGGATGTTACGGCTCGCGAATACTGCAATCTTCACGGGTTGTGGAAAGGATAAAGTACAGAGAAAAGATATAAGAGATCATTTTCCCGACATTGGGAAGATGATCTCTTTTTATCGCACAACAGCTGAAAAACACATGCACAACGGCTGTTATGCAAGCGCACATCACCTGATGTGCAAGCGCACAACAGCTGTTGTGCGGTCGTAGGCATTAACTCTTCCGGCAATTACTCCTATATCTTCCAGCAACTTCCATTATATGTCTCAAAGACTTCTATTATATCTTCCAGGTACTACCTCTATATCTTTCGATGACTTTCCGTATATACCTCAACGTTCTCCCCTATATCTTTCTGCATCCGCAAGCGTTTCAACGTTTTACTTGTTTTTTCTAACATCTATTTTCCCTCACCTATAATTTTTAGTTAATTTTCCACGATTTCCTTGTATCTTTCATTTATAATGTGTAACTTTGCCTCAAATATATTTAAACGTTTTAAATAAAGCAACACAACAATGGCAAAGAACAATAAGCAGGTAGCTGGTCTAGACGGCAACAGCACCAAGAAGACCAACAGGAAAAAGAAGAAAAACAAGGTTTCGCATATCGTGAAACCCGAAAACATGACTTTGGAAGAATGGCAAATCAAACTGCGCAAGCAGGTGACCGATATCGAGCACTTCAATATCAGTTGTGTTGATGACGCCCTTTGCCCTGGAGAGTATATCGTTCGCAACCCTGAAAAGAACAACGAGTACAAGGTGGTGTATCGTGGAGCCAACAGCGAATGGAATTATTGTTCCTGCATGGATTTCAAGACTTCGAGACTCGGCACTTGCAAACATATCGAAGCCGTCAAGAAATGGTTTGGCGGAAAGAGGGGCGTACATGTACATCGGGAATTGCCACCTTATACTTCTGTCTATCTCTCCTATCGGGATGAGCGATGCGTAAAGATTCGTATCGGCTCAGACAACAAGGAGGCATACGAACAGTTAGCCAAAGATTACTTTGACAAGAACCATGTCTTGAAGAAATCAGCCTATGCCCGCATTGGCTCTTTCTTGAAACAAGCTCGCCAAATCAGCGATACATTCAGATGCTATAAAGATGTCATTGACTTTATCATCGATATTCGCGAAAAAGCGAAAAGAATGAAGATTGTGAAGACATACGATGACGAGAAACTCAACAATCTTCTGAAAGTAAACCTCTATCCTTACCAGAAAGAGGGCATCCGCTTTGCTGCAAAGGCAGGAAAGGCTATCATTGCCGACGAGATGGGTCTCGGAAAGACAATCCAAGCTATAGGTACTGCCGAACTGCTACGCAAGGAAGGTCTTATTGGCTCTGTACTCATCCTCTGCCCTACCTCGCTCAAATATCAATGGCGAAGTGAAATCAAGAAGTTTACTGATGCCGAAGTCTTCGTCATAGAGGGAAGTCATCTCAAGAGAAAGGAAGCGTACAACCGCCCGGAACCTTACAAGATTATTTCCTATAATAGTGCCGCCAATGACATCAAGATACTCGGCTGTTTGCAAACCGATATGCTCATCATGGACGAGGTGCAGCGCCTGAAGAACTGGAACACGCAGATTTCCCGTGCGGCAAGAAAGATAGAATCAGACTATTCCGTGATTCTATCAGGAACGCCTTTGGAGAACAAGCTCGATGAGCTCTACTCTATCGTAGAGTTTGTTGATAATTTCCGCCTCGCCCCTTACTACCTCTTCAAAGACAAGCATATCATTACAGATGAAACGGGAAAAGTACTAGGTTATAAGAACTTAAACGACATAGGCAAGAAGCTGAGTGATATTCTCATTCGTCGTCGAAAGAAGGATGTGAAACTCCAAATGCCTGAGCGTTCTGACAAGAACCTTTTCATTCCGATGACCAACGAGCAGATGGAGATGCATCAGGAGTGGCAGAACCAAGTACGTATCCTTGTTCTGAAATGGCGCAAGATGCATTTTCTGTCCGATAAAGACCGCAAGCGTCTTCTGCTCTTCCTCTCGCAGATGCGCATGGTATGTGACAGCAGTTATATCCTCGATCAAAAGACGAGATACGACACCAAAGTGGAAGAATGCGTGAACATCATCAGCGACATTATCAGCGAGGAAGGTGAAAAGGTTGTGGTATTCAGTCAATGGGAACGCATGACCCGCCTCATCGCCAAGGAACTGGAGAAAAAAGAAATAGGCTTTGAATATCTGCATGGTGGCGTACCATCCGAAAAGCGTAAGAACCTAGTAGATAATTTCATGAACGAACCATCGAGCCGGGTTTTCCTCTCTACCGATGCCGGCAGCACAGGCTTGAACCTGCAATCTGCCGCAACTATCATCAATATCGACTTGCCTTGGAATCCTGCCGTTCTCGAACAGCGTATTGGTCGCATCTATCGTCTTGGGCAGCAGAACAACATCCAGGTTATCAATCTTGTAACACCTGATTCCATTGAGGAGGAGATGCTCGGTAAATTACGTTTCAAGACCTCTATGTTTGAGGGTGTCCTTGATGATGGCGAAGATTCTGTATTCATCACAGATGATAAGTTCAGCAAGATGATGGAAACCGTGAGCGGTATAGTGGAAGAGGACGAAGAAACAGAGAAGGTCAAGAAAGTCAAGGATGCTGATAACGTTAAAGATTCCAAAGGTCAGACAGAAAAGCCAAAGGCCGAGGAAAGCTTTGCAACTATCAATCCTAAGGATTTGGAAACAGACAAGGCTTGCGACGAACATAAATCTGATGAGAATAAAGAAGAGGTTTCCATCCAGCAACAAACGAATTCATCTTCGAACAGAGAATCCGTTACTAATCGCTCAAGTCATCCTAAGGATTTGGTTGCCCAAGGAATATCTTTCCTCTCAGGCTTAGCCGAAACCTTAAAGTCGCCAGAAGCCACTGCCCATCTGGTTGATTCCATTGTTGAGAAAGACGAGCAGACAGGCGAAACCTCCATCAAGATACCTGTGGAGAGCAAAGAGACTGTCTCTAATCTCTTGAATCTCATAGGAAAGTTGTTTGCAAAATAAGTCATGTGTAAAAAGAAACATAAGCATCAAGGACATTATTGCAAGATGTGTGGAGAGTATAAATCCAACGAGTCGTTCAGTGGTAAAGGACACAAACTGCACATCTGCAAGGAATGTATGTCCAAAAGAAACAAAGCTAAAAAGGAAAAGAAACGTTTAGAACATGATAGAATTAACGAAGTCTCAGAAGAAAACAGCTCGCAAGCTTATTAATTTGGGCTTGCAGCGAGAGTGCGCCAAGTTCATGCAATCTACCAAAGATTTCATGAACAAGAACGCATCAGCAGAGGATGCACACGATGCATACCTCAAACTATATGATAAGGTATACCAATTCGACAAGCATATCGCTCGCCGATACGATGGGATGTCAGGAGGTAGATATTACATCACCGTATGTTACCTATACTATGACGGAGTATTGACTGACGAAGACATCCGAGAGTTTGACGATGAGCTAATCGGGTAGGAGGTAAATGTTACTCATAAGGCATTTACCTCCTACTTTCGCATTCACCGACCTCCCACACCACCGTACGTGCG
>OGIE01002209.1_pt1 | contig 24757 bp, 20 predicted proteins | sample 1571581 | NCBI WGS metagenome assembly OGIE01 (sample SAMEA2582021, study PRJEB24529) | metagenome | biome: Human gut stool | place: China | collected 2011
TTGAGGAAGAGTACAACATGCTGTGCAGCATCGAGCGGCTGGCCCCCGGCATCTTCGCTGAGGAAAAGGGCAGCACGAAGCCCGTCTGCGCCAACGTGGACCTGTTCAGCGGGCTGATCTACAACATGCTGGGCATCTCCGAGGACATCTACACCCCGCTGTTTGCCATTGCCCGTGTGCCGGGCTGGTGCGCCCACCGCGTGGAGGAGGTCGTCTTCGCCAACCGTATCATCCGGCCCGCCTACAAGTATCTGGGCGTGCGCCAGAAATATAAACCGATCGAGGAACGCTGATGAATCCATTACTCACACTTGTTTTTGTTGTAGGAACGGCACTGGCCCTTGGCCGGGGCCTGGATCTGGGCTTTTGGACCGACCTGGAAAGCGGCCTGTGCATCGCCGGTTCGGTCTGGCTGCGGTATGCTGCGCTGGGCATCGCGGTGCTGGTGAGCCTGTTTGCGGGCCGGAAACTGGCCTGTGAGCCGAAGAACTTGCAGGACCACTGCAAACCGTCCGGCATCGTCACGGCGATGGCAGGGGCATTCTTTACTGCCGCAGGATTTTTGCGCTTCGCCGTTGGAATGACTGGCGCAGGCTCGTTTGTTCGCGCGATACTGGAAATTCTGTGTGGCCAGTGGCTGGCCCGGCTGGCGAAGAGCTGGCTGCGGAAGGACTGGCAGCCGCCCGCAAAGAGCATGGCCTCCGGCATCTGGGGCACACTGGTGTTCTACTGGTGCGTTCTGAGCCGCTTCATGGAGAACAGCTCCAGCTGGCACCGCGTTTCACCCACGGCGCAGGTCTGGGTGCTGCTGGGGATGCTCGTCTTTCTGTCCAGTCTGGTGCGGGCGCTCTGGCTGCCCGAAACGTCGGATGGAAAAGCCCTGTGCGCTTCCGGTCTGGCAGCCTTTGTCCTCGGCTTCTGCTGGGAGCTGCCCCAGACCCTGACGCTGGCGATGCCCTCACAGTTCGTCCTCACGGCGCTGCCCTCCATCTTTTTTGGTCTGGGCATGGCCTGCCTTGGGACGCTGGGCGTGTTCTGCACTGTGCGCACCACAGAGCCTGCGGCCAGAAAGAAGTAAAGGCCAGCACTCTGTTGGCTGAATTGCTGAAAACCGGCCCAGATAAGGGGCAAAAATCATACAAAAGCCAAAAAGTGAACAAACGAGTTGTTAATTTTTTAGCAGACACTTGAAACTTTTCGCGTTTTGGACTACAATAAAGACACCGTGAGATTATCCGATGAAAAGGGTAAGAACATTTAGGAGGTATTATTAACATGGCTGTTAGAGTTGCTATCAATGGTTTTGGTCGTATTGGCCGTCTGGCTTTCCGTCAGATGTTTGATGCTGAGGGTTACGAGGTCGTCGCAATCAACGACCTGACCAGCCCCAAGATGCTGGCTCACCTGCTGAAGTACGACACTGCTCAGGGTTCCTTCTGCGGCAAGATCGGCGAAGGCAAGCACACTGTCGAGGCTACCGAGGATTCCATCATCGTCGACGGCAAGGAGATCAAGATCTATGCCGTTAAGGACGCAAAGGATGCTCCCTGGGGCGAGCTGAACGTTGATGTCGTTCTGGAGTGCACCGGCTTCTACACCAGCAAGGAGAAGAGCATGGCTCACATCCAGGCTGGCGCAAAGAAGGTCGTCATCTCTGCTCCCGCAGGCAACGATCTGAAGACCATCGTCTACTCCGTCAACGAGAAGACCCTGACCGCTGAGGATCAGGTCATCTCCGCTGCTTCCTGCACCACCAACTGCCTGGCTCCCATGGCCGACACCCTGAACAAGACCTATCCCATCGTTTCCGGTATCATGACCACTGTTCATGCTTACACCGGCGACCAGATGATCCTGGATGGTCCTCAGCGCAAGGGCGACCTGCGCCGTGCACGTGCTGGCGCACAGAACATCGTCCCCAACAGCACCGGTGCTGCCAAGGCCATCGGCCTGGTCATCCCTGAGCTGAACGGCAAGCTGATCGGCTCTGCTCAGCGTGTGCCTGTTCCCACCGGCTCCACCACCATCCTGGTTGCTGTCGTCAAGGGCAAGGACGTCACCAAGGAGTCCATCAACGCTGCAATGAAGGCTGCTTCCTCTGAGTCCTTCGGCTACAACGAGGATCAGATCGTCTCTTCTGACGTCATCGGCATGCGTTACGGCTCTCTGTTCGACGCTACCCAGACCATGGTCGCTAAGATCGACGACGACACCTATCAGGTTCAGGTCGTGTCTTGGTACGACAACGAGAACTCCTACACCTCTCAGATGGTCCGTACCATTAAGTACTTCGCTGAGAACTGCTAATCACAGCTCTACGCTCAAAAGTGCTTGAGGTGCCGTGCTGAATGACAGCTAGTACCGGCTTTGCTGGTACGGACATGCTGTGATAGGTGCGACAACAGGAACTTGAGTTCTACACCCTTCCTTTTGCGGGTTTCCGTGAGAGGAAGGGTGTTTTTTGTGTTGTTAAAATCCAGGAAACACGGCATGTTATGTAAATGATATACGGAAAACATTCACAGAAGAACGATCAGCAATAACATAATAAGGGGCGGCTGCAACATGAGATGCAACCGCCCCCCCTATGGTGTTATTCTTTGCGAGATGCGATATAGGCGACTATCGCAAGTTAAGAAATTAGCGCAACACTCAAACAGCATATTTGCGATATGCAATTCAACGCTGTTGCTGTTGCATTAAAAAGCTGAATTGCTATAATAGCAGGAACAGCGGTCTTGTGTGCGGCTGTACTCGCTGGGTGTAGTAACCCTGACCCAGCGCTAGGAGCAACTGTATGACCACACATTTTGCCGATCGGTGATTATATCTGGAGTTTTCATGCGAAACTGGGTAATATGTAAAAAAGATTAGTGGGTAATATGTAAAAAAGATTAGTGGGTAATATGTAAAAAAGATTATGTTGAATCGCAAATTTTTTAAGATGTGGATGGATACATTTCCTCGGATTTCTATTGATTCCCAGATATAACCATGATAAAATAATAAGAGAGGTCAAACAACAATGTTGAAAGATTGGTATCCTCCATTTTCACTATAGAGGACACTTCTGATTTGCGCAGGGGGGGAGTTGTATGGCATTGCGTTTGTTTGAGCACAACGAAAAAGCATATCATGCGGCAATCCGGATGATGGAGCAGTATGGCAAGGCCCCTGTTGTTCACCCGACCGGCACCGGAAAGAGCTATATTGCGTTCAAGCTGATCGAGGACAACTCGGAGAAGGTCGTGATCTGGCTTTCGCCCAGTGAATATATCTTCAAGACCCAGCTGGAGAGCCTGAAAAAGTTATGTCCGAAAGCAAAACTGCTGGGGCTGACAACAACAAACATCCGATACCTGAATAATAACTGTGGCATGGCCGAAGAACTTTTTGATGGACATATTGCAATCGATGTGACCCTTGGCGAAGCCGTTGTCAGAAGCATTTTGCCTATCCCGAAGTATGTGACAACCGTCTACCAGTGCCAGAAAACGCTTGCAAAGTATCAGGCACGGGTGGACAACCTGCGGGCACCAGGCATTCAGGATGTGAACCAGAAATATCTGGATGCGCTGCGCCGCGCCTTGGAACAGGCGGACGGCTTGGATAGGGTCTTTGCACATCATATCACGAATAAGGCTGGCAAGTACATCGTGTTCTGCGCCAATAAGGAGCACATGGACGAGATGGTGTCCCACGTGCCGGAGTGGTTCGCCGGGGTCAACCCGGACGTGGTGGTGTATCAGGCCTACTCGGATGACCCGAATACGGACAAGGCTTTTGCAGATTTCAAGACGGATACGAGCAATAGACTGAAATTGCTGTTCTGCATCGATATGCTCAACGAAGGCGTCTATGTGGAGGGCATTTCCGGCGTCATTCTGTTCCGTCCTACGATTTCCCCCATCATCTACAAGCAGCAGATTGGCCGGACTTTAACCGCAGGGGATAATATGACACCACTTATCCTGAATGTTGTCAATAATTTCGAAGGTCTGACCAGTATTTCCAGTCTGCAAAGCGAGATGCAGGAGGCAGTCCATCGTTTGTATGCCAACGGCGAGGGCGATAAGATCGTGACCGAGCGGTTCGAGGTCATCGAGCAGGTGCACGACTGCCGGGTGCTGTTCGAGCAGTTGCAGGCCAGTCTTTCTTTCAGCTGGGAGCACTATTTCTTCGAAGCAAGCATCTACTACGCAGAACACGGCGACCTGAACGTCCCGGCAGAATATGTGTCGCCGAGTGGTTACAACCTCGGAAATTGGGTCAAGCGACAGCGGTATACCCGCCAGAATCCTGAAAAAAGCTGCGCTGTTCTGACGGAAGAGCGGATAGCAAAGCTGGATGCCATCGGGATGCGGTGGGAGAAGGTGGATTCGAGGCCACATCGATTGGAGCTGGCGCAGGGGTCTAAAAGGAAAAGCGAAAATCTGAATGTTTCAGCTAACCACAAAACGGGGGAAGATGTCGGTTTGTGTGGATGATAGCGCGCCCCAAAACGGTTTCTGTAAAGCGCATTGGAAAAGTGCGTTGAAGAAGTTGAGTGAGTCGTAAAGAAAGAAAAGCTAAAGGAGTTATTGGAGAGGATTATGTCAAAGTTTCAGCATGATGTGATGTTGCGGATCGTAAAGCTCTTGAATGTTCTGATGATCGAGCTGCCGTTTGCGGCCTGCTGGTTCCTGTACTACTCGCACCAGACCTATGCAAATCTGGCATGGAAGGGTCATTTTGCGATTTTAGGCCTGTTTTTTATCCTGTACATTGTACTCGGTAAAATCTACGATGCGTTCTGGATGTCGATGCAGCGGGTCTCAGAGCTTGTGTATGGCCAGATCCTTGGCGCTATGGCAACCGATGGTATTTTGTACATCGTGATCTGCTTGATGTCCGCAAAGCTCTGCAACCTGTTGCCGGGTATTGCGGCAATCGTGGGACAGCTGGTGATGGCCGCGATCTGGGCATCCTGCGCACATAAATGGTACTACAAGACCTTCCCGCCGCAGAAGACCGCGGTGGTCTACGATGTGCGACACGGTATGGAAAAGCTCATCAACGAGTATGGCCTGAGCCAGAAATACGACGTGCAGGTTACCCTGAGCGTGTCGGAGTGCTTGGCAGACCTGAGCATTCTGGATGGCATGGAGACTGTTTTTGTCAGCGGCGTCCACAGCCATGAGCGAAATATTATCCTGAAGCACTGCGTAGGGAAGGGCATCAATATGTTCGTCATTCCCCGCGTTGGCGACGTTATTATGAGTGGCGCTTGGCCGATGCATATGTTCCATCTGCCGATGCTGCGTGTCGGTCGTTACATGGCAAGCCCGGAGTTCTTGTTCATCAAGCGCGCAATGGACATTGTGATCTCACTGCTGGCACTGATCATCTTGAGCCCGCTGCTCCTGATCACAGCCATTGCGGTCAAATCCGATGGTGGCCCCGCCTTCTATAAGCAGGTGCGTCTGACCAAGGACGGCAAGCAGTTTGAGATTTTGAAGTTCCGCTCCATGCGCGTGGATGCAGAAAAGGATGGCGTGGCACGTCTTTCTACCGGCGACAAGGATGACCGTATTACAAAGGTCGGTCACATTATCCGCGCCTGCCGTCTGGACGAGCTGCCTCAGTTGCTGAACATCCTGAAGGGTGATCTGTCTGTTGTTGGCCCCCGCCCGGAGCGCCCGGAGATCGCTGCGCAGTACTGCGAGGAAATGCCGGAGTTTGCGCTGCGGCTTCAGGCAAAGGCTGGTTTGACCGGTTATGCGCAGGTGTATGGCAAGTATAACACCACCCCCTACGATAAGCTGCAGATGGATTTGATGTATATTGCCCATCCCAGCCTGATCGAGGATCTGAAAATTATGCTGGCAACCGTGAAGATCCTGTTTATGCCAGAGTCCACCGAGGGTGTCAGCGAGGGGCAGACGACTGCCATGAGTGGCAAAAAATAACGGCTGGACTGCTTGGCTTTATAGCAATATAGACAAAAAGCGAGCGAAAATCCGAGAAAAGTGACATCAGGCATAAACATAGGTCTTTCGATGACAATATCATTCTGCGAGCCTTGCAGGACGATGAAAATATCATCTGAGACTGAAATCGGTCTTGAAGATAAGAATGTGCTGCTCATTAGGACGCTACGGTAAAGAGATGTTTATACCAGAGTTCACAGAAGCGGAAAGAATGAGAAAAACATCGAAAAGTATTGATACTACGGCATATTTATGGGTTCTGTGGAGTCGGTCATAAACGAAGCGGTTACTGTTGCGGGACGATGAGCCGGAAATAAGGCTCACAGATGGTTGTTACAGCAGGTTGAGTTTATGCCAGAGTCCACCGAGATGATATGAACGTAGAAAACACAGAAAAGTGTTGATGCTACAATGATTTTTCGAGAACGTGACATCAGGAATAAACAAAGGTCTTTCCATAGCAAAGGGGTTGAAAATCACCGATAGAGGCGATGTGTACACATAGTCATAGGCCAATAGTAGTTGTGGTGTACACACCGCAGTCTACATAACACGCGCGTGAAGCGCACAAGTTTATTTGAGGAAGACAGAAAAGAAGAGGTTGTACATATATGAGGATTTTGATTCACACAGATGAATACTATCCCACAGCTCAGGCGTGTTCATATAGAATGCGCACCATGGCCGATGCCTTCATCGACCAAGGCGATGAGGTTGTGGTGATAGCAAGTTCCACGAATAAGGGAAATGGAAAAATTGAGCCACGAAGAGAGAAAATTCTCTATTCTCCGGCAATTCGCATGAAAAAGAAAACAACAGTAATGCGAATGCTTAACAACCTCAGTTTTGGCATCACATCCATTTTTACTGCTATGAAGGCGGGCAAGGTAGATGTGGTTATCACGACTTCGCCACCTCCACTGGTAAGCATTCCCGGATGGATTATCGCAAAGTGTAAGGGTGCAAAACTGGTATATGATGTGCGCGATATCTGGCCGGACGTGGCACTTGAAATGGGCAGCTTTACAGAGGGTAGCATCTATTGCAAAGTGTTCAGAACGATTACTCGCTTCATGTACAAGCATGCGGATTGGGTGACTACCGTTTCCCCTGGCAAAGTTGAAAAAATCAAAGGTCATGTGATTTCAGTTGGCGGTGCTAAGGGTGGAGAGGCTCATGTGGACAAGGTGAAACTTGTCGGCAATGGTTTTGACGAGAGTGTTGAGAACAGTACCATTGATAATGATTTGATTGCTCAATATGAACTCGATAAGAAGTTTACCTGCGTTTATGTTGGTAATATTGGCTTAGCGCAGGGCTTAGGAGCACTGTTGGATATGGCAGAGCAATCAAAGCATAAGGAAGTCCAGTTCTTGCTCTTTGGTAAAGGCGCAGAAAAGGATGTGCTGGAGCAGCAGGCAAAGGAGCGCGGGCTTGATAATGTCCGTTTCTGCGGAGTGCTTCCGCATGAGAAGGTGTTTACGCTTCTGTCATATGCGAAGATGAGTTTTATCCCTTTGAAGAACTCTAATATGAAGGACAGCATTCCAACAAAGGTGTATGAAGCACTCGGAATTGGTTGTCCTGTGTTGCTTGTCGCAGAAGGTGACTCTTGTGACATTGTAAACGAATCGGAGATGGGCAGATGTGTCTCTCCGGATCATACGGAACAGCTTGCGGGAGTTTTCGATGAAATGGTCGAGAACTATTCTAAATACAGTGAGCATCGCACTGAAGCAAGAAAATTGATGCATGAAAAATATTCGCGGCAACAGATTGCGATTGCTTTTGAAAAGCGGTTGCACGAATTGCTGAACTAATGACGGAGGAAAGAATAATGGTTAACGTAATTGGTCTGGGTTACATTGGTTTGCCTACTGCTTTGATGATGGCATCTCACGGCGTAGAGGTTATCGGTACTGACTATAATAAGGAGCTGGTTGCTACCTTGAATGCAGGTAAAACCACTTTCAAGGAAAAGGGACTGGATGAACTGTTCCAGAATGCTTTGAATGCCGGTATCAAGTTTACTACCGAATATCAGGTCACCGATACTTACATCGTGTCTGTTCCTACACCGTATGATAAGTTCAGCAAGAAGGTTGATGCCTGCTACGTTGTTGAGGCTGTTAAAGACGTTATGCGTGTCTGCCCGAAGGGGGCTACCGTGGTTATCGAGTCCACTGTTTCTCCGGGAACCATCGACAAGTATGTTCGCCCGGTGATTGAAGAGAATGGTTTCAAGATTGGTGAGGATATCAATCTCGTCCATGCTCCGGAGCGTATCATCCCCGGCAACATGGTTTACGAGCTGCTGCACAATAACCGCACGATTGGTGCTGATGATAAGGCGATTGGTGAGAAGGTGAAGACTCTGTATTCTTCTTTCTGCCAGGGCGAGATTGTTGTGACAGATATCCGTACTGCAGAGATGACTAAGGTTGTTGAGAATACCTTCCGTGCGGTCAACATCGCCTTTGCAAACGAACTGGCAAAAATCTGCCGTCACGACAATATGGATGTCTATGAGATCATCAAGATTTGCAATATGCATCCTCGCGTAAACATCCTGCAGCCGGGTCCCGGTGTTGGTGGTCACTGCATCAGCGTTGATCCTTGGTTCCTTGTTGGTGACTATCCGTCTCTGGCAAAGGTCATTGACGAGTCCATGAAGACCAATGACGGTATGCCGGACTTCGTGCTGAACCGTATCTATGAGATCATGAAGGAAAAGGGTCTTACGGATGTGAGCCGCGTTGGTCTCTATGGCTTGACCTACAAAGAGAATGTGGATGATATGCGTGAGTCCCCCACGCTGCAGTTGCTGGAGAGCCAGGAACGCCATTTGGCAACCGGTTTGAAGGTTTACGACCCGTTTATTACAAAGGATGTGGTCAAGAATCAGTATCATGATCTAGACACTTTCCTTGCAGATGTTGATATGGTTGTCGTCATGGTTAAGCACACCGAAATCCGCGAGAATGTGGACAAGCTGTCTGGCAAGGTAGTCCTGGATTGCCATAATATCATTGATCTGCCGGGCGTGTATCACATTTAAAATATGATGAGAAGTGCTGTGCAGAAAGGGCAGATCAAATTCTGCACAGCCTTTTCTTTTGGAGACTATATATTATGAAAAAAGTAATGCTCGTTTTCGGTACCAGACCGGAAGCAATCAAAATGTGCCCGCTTGTCAATGAGCTGAAGAAGCGGAAAGAACTGCAGACCGTGGTATGTGTGACAGGACAGCACCGCCAAATGCTTGATATGGTTCTTGAAGCCTTTGATGTCACGCCTGACTACGATCTGTCTATTATGAAGGACAAGCAGACTCTGTTCGATGTAACTACCAATATTTTGAATCGCATCAAGGAAGTTTTGGAAAAAGAAAAACCTGATGTCGTTCTGGTTCACGGCGACACTTCTACGACTTTTGTGACTGCGTTGGCCTGCTTCTATTTGCAGATTCCTGTTGGTCACGTTGAGGCTGGTCTGCGTACTTACAATATTTATAGCCCGTACCCGGAAGAATTCAACCGTCAGGCTGTTTCCATCATCAGCAAGTTTAACTTTGCCCCCACTGAACTTTCTAAACAGAATCTGCTGAAGGAAGGCAAAAATCCGGATAGCATCTATGTTACCGGTAATACGGCAATTGATGCGCTGAAAACCACTGTGCGTGAGAGCTACTCTCACCCTGAGCTGGAATGGGCAAAGGGTAGCCGTCTGATTATGATTACTGCACATCGCCGCGAAAACCTTGGAGAGCCGATGCGTCATATGTTCAAGGCAATTCGCCATGTGATGGATGAGCATCCGGATGTGAAGGCAGTTTATCCAATCCACATGAACCCGGTTGTGCGTGAAATTGCAGATGAGTTCCTTGGTGGCGATGACCGCATCCACATTATCGAACCACTGGATGTTTTGGATTTCCATAACTTCCTGAGCCGTAGTTACCTGATTCTCACTGACTCTGGTGGAATTCAGGAGGAGGCGCCGTCTCTCGGCAAGCCGGTTCTCGTTATGCGTGACACGACGGAACGTCCAGAAGGCATTGCAGCGGGAACCTTGAAACTGGTCGGCACCGAAGAAAAAACCATTTATAACGAATTCAGTCGTCTGCTTTCCGACAAAGAAGAGTATGATGCAATGAGCAAAGCAAGCAACCCGTATGGCGACGGTCATGCGTGTGAGAGAATTGCAGATGTGCTGGTTCGGACTCTGTAAAAACTGAGGAATCAAACCCATGAAAATATGTTTTATTGCGCCCGCAAATAATTATCATACCCAAAAATGGTGCCACTGGTTCCGGAATCGTGGGCACCAGGTCGATGCGATCTCTTTTACAGAAGGTGAAATAGAGGGCTGCACAGTTCATTATATCAACAGCGGTGCAGGCGTGCGCGGAAGTGACGCGCAAAAGCTCAAATATCTGTTTCAGGCAAGAAAAGTTCACGAAATCGTAAATGAAATAAAGCCGGATGTGATCAATGCACACTATGCAACCAGCTATGGAACCGTTGCCGCACTGGCCGGTCTTCCGCCTTACTATCTGTCCGTGTGGGGGTCGGATGTATACGATTTTCCCAAGAAGAGTATCCTTCACCGGATGATGCTCCAGTTCAGCCTGAACAGAGCAGCTTATCTTCTCTCCACAAGTAAGGCAATGGCAAAAGAAGCATCTCAGTATACCCGAAAACCATTTACTATCACACCGTTTGGCGTGGACTGTGAGTTGTTTTCACCGGATAAGACACCGGGGAAAAGGTATGATGCTGTCAACACCAAGAACGGCCGGGATTATGTCATCGGTACAGTGAAATCGCTTTCGGACAAATATGGCATTGCAACATTGCTCCGGGCAACTGCATTGCTGAAAAAGCAGCACCCGGAAGTGCCGGTACAGCTCCGAATCGCAGGAAAGGGACCGCAGGAAAACGAATATAAAGCCCTTGCAAAAGAGCTTGGCATCGAGAATATCACAAATTGGATAGGGTTCATTCCGCAGGAACAGGCGGCTCTTGCATGGGCGAGCATGGATTGTGGTATACTCCCGTCGGAGTCGGAGTCGGAGTCGTTTGGCGTTTCGGCGGTTGAGGCGCAGGCGTGCTGTACGCCTGTTATCATCAGTGATATTCCGGGACTGATGGAAGCAACTGTGCCGGGAAAAACCAGCGTTGTGGTCCCGCGCAAGCACCCGCAGGAGCTGGCACAGGCCATGTTTGAAATGTATATGGATGCAGATAAGCGGCATGAGTTTGGCCAAGCCGGACGGAAGTTTGTCTGCGAGACGTATGAGCTGAATCAGTGCTTTGAGAAAATCGAAGAGGTTTATTTAAAAAACGCAAAAAAACAGAAAGGCGTTAAAACACCAGTATGAGTGCGTACGTAATTCTTATTGTTTATATATTGTTACTTTGGTGTGTAACAAAAAAAGGAACAGTGCTATACACTGTTGGAAATGTGAAAAGCGAATGCTCGAATTTCTTCGTGTTTATGTCTTTTCTGGCTATTTTTTTGTTGTCAGCCCTGCGAAATAAAACGGTTGGAGTAGATACTGTCAGTTACATAAAATACTATGAGGCGGTTCGAGAGATGAGTTGGGAAGGCCTCATTAAAGGTGAATGGGATCATCATTTTTTTACCACAGAAAAAGGATTTATGATTCTTGAAAAAATTTGTGGCGATTTAATGGTCTCCACACAACTCTTCATAGCGTTGTGCGCTGGTATTTTTGTATACGGCATCTACAAATTAGCAAGCACTTATATAGAAGGCAACGTGATTGTTTCGGTCTTTTCGTTTTTGGCTGTTGGTTCATATCTTCTCTCAATTAATGTTTTGCGGCAGGGAATTGGTGTTGGTCTTTGCTGCATTGCGTGGGTAGAATTAAAAAAAGGAAATTGGAAAAGATTTGTCATTGGCGTGCTTCTCGCTTGCACATTTCATGTATCTTGTTGTGTCTTTTTTTTGGCGGTTATCTTCGAAAAAATACCAGCGGGAAGAAAGTCTATTATCATCAGTACCATAGTAATGATGGTGGTTGGAGTTGTCGGAGCCGCATTTCTTCCAATTATTCTTCGATGGTTTCCCATTTATGCAGTGCGGTATGGTAATGGACGATGGAAAATCAATGAGGCAAACGGTATTGTTATTGTTTGGGTTATTGTGCTTGCAATTATTTTACTCTCTGCGTTCCGATTGGATTGGAGTAAAAAGGAGCATCACATAGATTTTGAAGTCATGCTTTTTTCACTGTGTTATGTCAGCATTAATATTATAGGATTGTCGTTTGATGGCGCACAGCGTTTGTCAATGCTTTTTCAACCATTCCTTATATTATTATTTTCCAAATCCTGTGGGCTTTGGAGTGGAGCAACAAAAAGTATATATACAACGGGAGTAGTTGCAGGAATGATAGTTCTATTTTTGAAAGCGGCTTCAACGGCACAATATGCATATTTGCCTTTCTGGGCATAAAGGAGATGGATAAATATGGTTAGCGTTGTTGTCCCTGTTTATAATGTGTCAAAATATCTGGCTGACTGTATGAGGTCCATTTTGGCACAGAACATCAGCGATATGGAAGTCATTCTGATAGACGATGGCTCTACGGATAACAGTGGCACACTGTGTGACCGGTATGCAGCAGAATACAGCTGTGTGAAGGTCATCCATCAGGAAAACGCTGGGCTGTCGGCGGCACGGAACACCGGAATCGAAGCTGCAAAAGGCGATTTTATCACCTTTGTTGACAGTGACGACATGCTTGCTCCGGGCTTTATCAGCACGGCATTGGAGCTGGCAGAACATTATCAAGCTGATTTTATCGCATTTTCTAATGTGCGCTGTGAAGCAGATGCGCAGTGGGCAGAGGTCCCTTTGCCTGATGATATCGCAAAGGTCAATGTCTATGATGACCCGATACAGCAGATGCAGAAGTTTCTGCTCGGCTCTGAAATCGGTACGACTGCATGGGCAAAAGTCTACCGGCGTGAGCTGTTTGACGATGTCAGCTACCCGGTCGGGAAATACCATGAAGATGTCTTTACGACCTATAAAGTAGTAGATAAGGCATCCCGTATTGTAGCGACTACCCAAGTGGGCTATCTTTATCGGAAAAGCCCAAACAGTATCACGACAAGCGGATTTTCGGAGAAGCGGTTGGACAGCATACAGGGAAAAAAAGAGCAGCTTGCCTTTGTTTTTGCGCATTATCCCAGCCTGCAAAAAGAGGCGGAGACTGGCATTGTCTATGCCTGCAACCAATGCCTGATGCTGATGGCAAAAGCGGGATATAAAAATAAAGCGGTGCTGGACGAATTCCAACAGCTTTACCGGAACTATGGAAAATCGTATCTGAACGCACCGGTGTCAAAGAAGGGAAAGGCACTCACACGTGTGGCCATGCTGGATGTTAAACTGGCATATAGATTGTTTGGAATTGTATTGTGAGGTGTTTTCTATGGGGATTCAGAAGAGAGTCTTGAACTTCCTGCATGACAAAATCAATGCAAAAAATCGAGAGCGGCTGAACAATGCAACGCCGACTTTGATTTGTAGCAACTGCGCAGGCGGATTTATTTATCATTGGCTGGGGCTGCAGTTCCGGAGCCCATTCATCAATCTGTTCCTGACGCCGGAGGATTTCGTGAAGGCACTCGAGAATTTTGACGAATTTATCGACACGCCCATTCAGGAAGTGAAGGACAGCGGGAAGGACTACCCGGTCGGCGTTGGTGCTCTTGGGATAAAGATTTACTTCATGCACTATAAGAGCTTTGCCGAAGCTATTGAGAAATGGAACGAGCGAAAACAGCGTATCGACAAAAACAACATGGGTGTTATGCTCTCCAATTATGCGGGGGGGGGTACAAGCTGCTGAAGCGGTTCGACGCCTTGCCCTATGCGCATAAGGTCGTATTTGTGCCGGAGCCGGTGGAAGGCATAATGAGTGCTGTCTATTTGAAAAACTACGATGCAAGCAGAAAGAATCTATATAGGACGATTTCCATCACAGGAAAACGCTGCATCGATCAATTTGATTATGTCAATTTTATAAATTGTCTAGAAGAGGAAAAACATGAAAAAAGTTGAAATAATATCGATGCAACAGGTTGACAATTACGGATCTGTGTTGCAGGCATACTCGTTGAAAAAGATGATTGAAAGTCTTGGATTTGAAGTCTTTTTTGCTGACATCGAGAAGGGCAAAAATGAAAAACTGAACTTACAGTGTGCAGAAAGGGATGTTGCGAGAAATGCGGCACGTAAAAATCAGAAGCAGCATTCTTGCAAAAAACTTGTGGCGCGCATCAGAGGCAAAGTTGTACAAACTCGGATGAAAAAAATCTTTTCTGAGTTCCGAAATTCTACTGAGTTGAACACATCTGATGCGGATACACAATATGATGATTGTGTGATTGGAAGCGATGAGGTTTTTAACTGTTTGCAGAAAGTTGAGTGGGGATTTTCACAGCAGCTTTTTGGCAATGTACAAAATGCCGATAATGTTATAACTTATGCGGCGAGTTGTGGTTTTACAAGGGTAGAAATGCTTTCGGAAGAATTGAAAAAAGCGATTTCTGAAGCACTTGGAAAACTTTCAGCCATCTCGGTTCGGGATACAAATACAGCCCATTTTATTCAGAACCTTTCCTCGAAAGAGTTTGTATACAACTTGGATCCTGTTGCAGTTGGTGATTTTACAGCAGAGATTGCTCAGGCAAAGTTGGAGTATAAACTGCCTGCAAGATATTGTATCATCTACGCATATAGCAACCGAATTAGCTCACCCGAAGAAATACGAGCAATAAGAGATTATTGCGATAAGCGAAATTTAAAGATGATTGCCCCGTTTGGTGAGCAGGAATGGATTCCTTTGAACAAGCCCCTAAAGCCATTTGAACTTTTACGAGCGTTTCAGGAGGCGGAATGCATTATTACAGATACCTTTCATGGGGCTCTTTTTGGTGCAAAATTTGGAAAGCGATTGGCAATTATAATTCGGGAAAGCAACCGAAACAAACTTGGGGATTTGACGAGACGCCTGCAAATCAAAGACCATGTGGTTACAGAAATTTCGGAGTTGGGTGCTGTCCTGGATAAAAATTTAGATAAGGTGAAGATTGACGAAATCTTAAGTTCAGAAAGAAAAAAGTCTTTGGAATATTTAAAAGAAAATCTATGAGTGGCGTTTTGAACAGACGAATCAAGCGAATTTTCACTTTTATATACGCAATACATAAAATGAAATGGCTGTGCATTGGGGTTATGTGTTGATGGACATTTTCAATTAGACCTGACGAAACGAGCCGGATTGTGAGGCAGGTTAAAGGTTTGCATGTGCACTGTCCTTGGTGATCCAGATTTTTTCTCCGTAAGTGTTTAAGATTGCTGGTACCGTTTCCAATATTATACTACTCGTGGAGAGAAAATTTATGCAAAGAAAGAAAGCCAAAAGGCATCAAGGCATTTGATGAAACAACATTGATAATTCGGGAGAAATTGGCTAGTCATGGGGAATAGCAGAAATAGTTATTTGATAAAAAACACAATGATTTTTACATTGGGGAATCTGGGATCAAAGTTGATTTCTTTTTTCCTGATTCCACTATATACAAATGCCCTTACAACAACAGAATACGGTGTAGTTGATTTGATTGCAACAGTTGGAACAGTTGCGGCTCCAGTTCTTACGTTGAACATCTGTGAATCGGTTATGCGGTTTGCGCTTGATAAGGATGCAAACAAGGATAAAATCACACAAATAGGGACAAATCTTCTGTTGATAGGAATGGTTGTTGGGTTGGTGATTTTTCCGATATGTCATTCATTTAACAGAATTTCACAGTATTCGGTATTTGTGTATTTTTATGTGATTTCTTTAGCGGCGAGCCAACTTTATTTATGTGATTTGCGCGGAAAGGAATTGCTTGTCTATTATTCAATTGGAAATGTTCTCCACACTTTCTTTATTGCAGCACTGAATATATTGTTCCTCGTGGTGTTTAAGGGCGGAATTGAGGGATATTTAAACGCATACATTATTGCGAATATCCTTACGGCAACATATGCCTTAATAATGGGAAAAGGATACCGATCATTTTCCTTTTCGGGAGTTGATAAAAAACTGCTGCAACGAATGATCAGATATTCGATTGTTCTAATCCCCAATTCGTTTATGTGGTGGATTATGAATTCATCTGATCGTGTTATGGTGTCCAGTATGGTTGGAATTGCTGCTAACGGCATCTATGCGGTTTCATATAAACTTCCAACATTGGTGTCTACGCTCACAACAATTTTTAACCAGGCGTGGAGTTATTCTGCAATTCGGGAAGAAGGAACAGAAGATGAAAATGAGTATAACAACAAAATCTTTAGAACATTAATCGGAATTGTTATGTTAATTGGCATCGGACTGATTACTTTTATGAAACCTTTCCTGAGTATATATGTTGCAAAGGAGTATTATGTCGCTTGGAAATATACACCTTTTCTAACAGTTGGATGTGTGTATTTGACATTGGCCACATTTATGGCAACCAGTTACACAGTTCATAAGGATAGCTTTGGATATCTTTTTTCCGGTATGTTTGGCGCGATATTTAATATCGTAATGAATTTAGCATTGATTCCGTTGATTGGTGTTTATGGGGCGGCAATTGCCACATGTATTAGCTATATGCTTGTATTTGTGTTTAGGCTCTTCCATACACGAAAATATATTCGATATAATATAAAAAATAAAGAATTTATAGTTGGAAGCGCAATTCTGATTCTGTCGGCATGCCTAATGTTTGTAGACAATTTGTTTGGGCTCACGCTCCAATGTGCTTTGATGCTGATTGCGATATATTCGTTTTCGGATGTTTGGTCTCCGATGTTAAAAAAATTGCTGAAATTAAAAGGGAAACAATGATATGATTACGGTGTGTGAAAAAGGAAAATGCACAGGGTGTATGGAATGCATTGATATTTGTCCTAAAGGCGCAATACAGGTCGTTGATTCGATGATAGAATATAATGCAATAATTGATTTGGAAAAATGCATTAATTGCAATGCTTGCCATAAAGCGTGTCAAAATAATCACGAACTAATGCTGGTAAAGCCGATTTGTTGGAATCAAGGATGGGCCGCAGACGAGAACATTCGAGAAGAATCATCGTCTGGAGGACTTGCTACAGCAATAGAGCGCGCTTTTATTAGAAACGGAGGCGTTGTTTGTAGCTGTACTTTCCATTCGGGCCGATTTGAGTTTGACTTTGCTGAAACAGAAGGAGAAGTGGGCAAGTTTCTTGGCTCAAAGTATGTGAAAAGTAACCCGGGGGGAATCTATAAAAAAGTGTTAGAGCGGCTTAAAGATGGGGAAAAGATTCTTTTTGTTGGTTTGCCATGTCAGGTTGCTGCTGCGAAACATTATACTAAAAATCATCATAATTTATATACGATTGATTTGATTTGTCACGGAACGCCTTCTCCTAAAATTCTGGAGAAATTTTTGGATGACTATGATATTAAGCTGGTAGATATTGAAAGGATAAAATTTCGAGTAAAAAATAGTTTTAAGCTAGAACAAAATGGAAAGTAATTTGCTGTTCCGACAGTAACAGATAATTATTTGATGACGTTTTTGAATTCGACATCGTATACAGAAAATTGTTATCAATGTAATTATGCGCAACTTGGTAGAGCAGGAGACATCACACTTGGGGATTCATGGGGAAGTGAACTAGAAAAGAAAATTCAGGATAAAGGTGTTTCCTTGATACTGTGTCAAAGCGAGAAGGGAAAGAAACTTATAGAGCAGTCGGATTTAGTTCTTAAAGATGTTGAATTGAAAAGAGCAATCGAACACAACCACCAGTTACAGCATCCAGCTCAAAAACCACAGCAACGAGAAGCATTTTTTAGGGAACTGAACAAAGGATGCAAATTTAAAAACGCTGTAAGAAAATGTTATCCGGAAAGGTATTTAAAAGATACTGTAAAGACTCTGTTGCATAAAGCAAAATATGTGCGGGGGGGGCAAAGCAACTATTAAATAATTACTGGTATGAATATAATTGGATAATTGAAATTACTAAATGGAAATTAGCTTCATATAACTTCGCTACAAATGGCCTCGTTCTTCATAATCTAAAATTTGTACGGCTTAAATATCAAATCTGACAATTTGTTAGGAGTTTATAGCCCGCAAATCTATTCGTTATAAAGAAAGAGGTATGACATGAAAAAAAGAGTGAGCGTTATTATACCGGTATATAATGTAGAAAAATTTATTTTGAAGACCGTGGAATCTGTTATGAATCAGGACTACAAAGATGTGGAAATCATTCTGGTCAATGATGGTTCCCCAGATAACTCAGCCCAAATCATTGATGAACTCGCAAAGAGAGATAGTAGAATAATCTGCATACATAAAGAAAATGGCGGCGTTTCATCCGCAAGAAATGCGGGACTGAAAATTGCAACGGGTGAATATGTGACATTTATTGATGGAGATGATTGGGTTGAGCCAAATTATATTTCATATTTATTAGAACTCGTTGAAAAAAATAATTGTGAAATCGGCATGAACAAAAATAACTATTCAGATTACAGCATGAACTCTAGCGATAAAGAATATGTTGTGGAAGCTGAAAAAGCGATTGAATGGATATATTTGGGCGATATTTTTGTTGCTGTGTGGAATAAAATTTATAAAATGTCATTCCTGAGAGATAACGATATTCTCTTTGATGAAAAGATTTGGTATGGTGAAGGGATGTTGTTTAACATTGACTGCCTTCAATTTGTTGATAGGGTTGCTGTAGGTGAAAAGTGTGTTTATCATCAGGTGAGCAATCCTAATTCGGCAATGAGAAAATTCAATGTTAATAGTAATCTCTGCGGAATCAAGTCGCTGGAAATTCAAAAAGAGCATTGGAAAAAATCCAATCCGGCAATATTGGATGCATGGAACTATCATAGGCGAGCATTCAATTTAACGATTGCATGGGGACTTTTGAATAGCAATATGGAAAAGGAATATCAGGAATTGTATGATTCCTGCGTTCGTAATCTAAGAAAGCAACTTTGGATTAGCTTAAAAGTTCCAATTTCTTTGAAAAAAAAGTTAATATATATTGCATGGGCAATAATTCCAGGAGTTATGTCAATGCGTTGTAAAAATAAAGCCAAGAGAAAAGGAAATTAAATAATGGGAAAATATTTTGGGACCGATGGCTTCCGTGGTGAAGCTGGAATCACTTTGACCGCTGACCATGCCTATAAGGTGGGGCGCTTCCTCGGCTGGTATTACAATATGATCCGGGAGCGCAACAACGACCACGAGCCTGCTCGTATCGTCATTGGCAAGGACACCCGCCGCAGCTCCTATATGTTTGAGTACAGCCTGGTCGCAGGTCTGACCGCCTCCGGCGCAGACGCCTACCTGCTGCACGTCACCACCACCCCGTCCGTGGCCTATATCGCCCGTGTGGATGACTTCGACTGCGGCATCATGATCTCTGCCAGCCATAATCCCTACTACGATAACGGCATCAAGCTGATCGACTGCTATGGCGAGAAGATGCCGGAGGAAATCTTGCTGTTAGTCGAGGATTACATTGACGGAAAGCTTCATGTATTCGATAAGGACTGGCCGGAGCTTCCCTTTGCCCACCGGGAGCATATCGGCTGCACAGTGGACTATGTGTCCGGCCGCAACCGCTACATGGGCTACCTGATCTCTCTGGGCGTCTACTCCTTCAAGGGCGTCAAGGTTGGTCTGGACTGCGCCAACGGTAGTTCCTGGAACATCGCTAAGTCTGTGTTCGATGCTCTGGGCGCAGATACCTATGTCATCAACAACAAGCCGAACGGTACGAACATCAACAACAACGCTGGCTCTACCCACATCGAGGGTCTGCAGAAGTTCGTGGTAGAGAAGGGGCTGGACATCGGTTTTGCCTATGATGGCGATGCTGATCGTTGCCTGTGTGTGGATGAAAAGGGCAATGTCATCACTGGCGACCACATCCTGTACATCTACGGCTGCTACATGAAGGAGCGTGGCAAGCTGCTGACCAACACTGTGGTCACGACCGTTATGTCCAACTTTGGTCTGTATAAGGCTTTTGATGAGCAGGGCATCGACTATGCAAAGACCGCCGTGGGCGACAAGTATGTCTACGAATACATGGCGAAAAACGGTTGCCGTATCGGTGGCGAGCAGAGCGGCCATATCATTTTCAGCAAATACGCCAGCACCGGTGACGGCATCCTGACTAGCCTGAAGATGATGGAAGTTATGTTGGCGAAAAAGCTGCCCATGAGCAAACTGGCTGAGCCGCTGACCATCTATCCGCAGGTGCTGGAGAACGTGAAAGTAACGGACAAGAAGGCTGCTCAGGCTGATGAGGCTGTGCAGGAAGCTGTGAATAAAGTGGCAGAGGCATTGGGCGACACAGGTCGCATCTTGGTGCGTGAGTCTGGCACCGAGCCCGTTGTCCGCGTTATGGTGGAAGCTCCTGACCACGACACCTGCCAGAAGTATGTAGATGAAGTTGTGGAAACCATCAAGAGTCGGGGTTACGGAGTTTGAGAGAACTGCTGAGCCAGATCCACTGTGCTTGGATGGTTCAGCTCGGATAGAAACAATCCAATGAATAGAAAAAAACTTTCAACGATTATACTCCTGATCTTGATTATTGCTGTTTCTGTCTTGGCAGTGATGCCGGAAAAAATGGTTGACCACGATTCGGGTGATATCGCCTCAGAGCTGGAAATTTCAGAATCTGTAGATGGCAATGTGACAAGTACAAGCTATGTGAATACTGAGGGCGAAGTCACAGATGCGATTGACATGGGCTATGCCACGGTGCAGAGAACTCGAAATGCAGATGGAAGAATTACTGAGGAATTCTACCTTGACGCCGAGGGAAATCCTGTCAAGCGATATGATGACTATTGTGGTATTGCGTATGAGTACGCAGATGACACTGTAAAAATTACCTATCTTGATGACGATGGGCTTCCCATGATGCGCAGTGCTGGATATGCCACAATAGTGCGCACAGTCGATGACAATGGTCGAGCGATTGATGATTACTACTACGACCTCGATATGCAACCTGTTTCTTGCAACGGGTAATATGGGCAGCATAGAGAATATGGTTCCAATGGGCAGAATAACAGCGTAGCCTATCTTGATCGGGACGGACAGCCAGTGTGTTCTACGTCCGGGTATGCCTGTAAGAGGTATGACAGAGATGATTTGGGCACACTCACGGCAGAGCATTATTTCGATGTACAAGGGAATCCGGCAAAGGCGCCTCTTGGACAGTACGGTGAGCGATACCAGCGAGATGAGAACAGTCAGATTATTCAGATTACCTACCTTGATGCAGACGGCAGTCCAGCCCCCACAAGTGTAGGCTACACTATTCTGAAGCGTACTTATCATCGCGATGGTACTGCTGCTACGGATATGTATTTCGATGAGGATGGTAATCCGATAGCTCTATCCAAAGGACAGTATGGAATCAAGCACAGTGGCAAAGTGAGTCTGCTGCTTACTAAGAGCGGGAACATCATGCTTTGCGTGGATAACATTCTAAATGGATTTCCGGCTATGGTTGTTGTCTCTGGCGTGATAATCTGCATCTTGATGCTACTTCTGCCCGAAAAAGTGAGCGTGGCTTTAACAATCGCATATGTGGTATTCATCCTCTACGAAACGCTGATGTTCCGGGAGACAGGGGATGCAAGAACAAACTTTGTCCTATTTTCCTATGCAGATAGGTTCTTCGCAGAACAAAGTGTGAGAGTTGGTGTGATCAACAATATCTGGTTATTCATACCGCTTGGAACAGGGCTGTATCGGAACATCAGGAAGAAGTGGGTGCTCCTGATTCCGCTCCTGTTCTCGATAGCGATTGAGACCACCCAGTATATTACGGGACTCGGTATCGCAGAGTTCGATGATGTGTTTGGGAATACGCTGGGAGGATGGATTGGAATAGTCGTAGCGTGGACAGCTGCTAATGTGAGGAAAACTAGTATGGAATCCATAAAGAAAATACTACAGGATAGAGCTATTCCGTTTTTTAAGAATAAAATCAGGTATGTATGGTATTTCATTCTTGTTGTGGCGAGTACTGTATATTTGTTTTGCAATCATTTCGCGATAGATAAAATAAATGATGCAAGTCTAATTAGTACTGTTTTCATTATTTGGGTGATACTGTTAGTGCTTCCTCTTTTTACAGAGCTAGAGTTTTTTGGGGTGAAAGTCAAGAAAGAAGTAAAGGAAGCAGTTGAAAAAAGCAATAAAGAGGTAAAAGACAGCATCAACAATTTGCAACAGCTTGTTATGCAGATTCAGGTTTCAAATAATGCGACCAATCAGCTGACGATAAACGGGAACCCACTGCCTTCGGAAACAAAAATCGAAGAACTTACAAATGAAATACGTGCTTTAGTTAAACAAAACAAGGGAACGGAAAAGGAAAATACGAAGGAAAATGTTTCGATTCCTGAACAAAATGTCACCTTGTTTAAAATACGATACGGTATCGAAGTTGAGCTGAGAGAATGCCTAGAGCTTCTAAAATTCGAATCCAAAATTCACATAACCATAATTCAGATGGCAAACATCTTGAATGGAGAAGGGCTTCTTGATCCGACAATAACAGACATGCTGATTCAGACGATTAGAGTGTCCAATAGAGCAATTCATGGAGAAATGGTCAATCAGAAGTATGTCGATTTTGCAACACAGGCATACCCACAGATTATGGATGCACTTCAAGAGTGTAAAAATAGGATAAAGACCATGATTTAATTACTGTAGCCGTGTGGACACTGAACTCCAGAAGTTCACACGGCTATTTTTAGAGGCCATTATATAGTTTGTGACGAAAATGGAGGAATACCTTGTGGATAAAACACATAGCCCCGGCCGCAAGCCAGCCAAGCCGGAGTACAGCGCGGAGAAGAATCTGACGAACCAGATGGACGCTGCCGCGGCTCTTTACAAGAACAACGTGAGCCTGCAGGCAATAGCCGAGGAACTTTCCTTGAAATCCATCAAGGTGCGTAAGCTCCTTATCACTGCTGGAGTTTACCAGTCGGACGTCGCCGATGCTGTGCAGCAGATGTTTCAATCCTTCCGCACCACGCAGGACTACAAGACTGCTGTGTCCTCCACCATGGTAGCACTGCATTTGTCCCGTCCCTCCGTGATTTCGTACTTACCGTATGAAAAGGGTGTGTACTTCCCGGAAGACGCTGACGCGGCGAACATCAGCACTGGCGCAGAACGGCAGAGGCATTACCGGGCTGTCACGGCTCTGAAGAAGAATCCCTGCGAAGAAACACTCTGGAACTGTATCGTAGCTTTCCGTGGATACCAGTTCAAAACGCTGTCCGGCTTGCCTTTTGCCTACCGGCTGAAGAAGGGCAGGGGAGATGTGTTCACCAAGGAATTATGGATTGACAGGCGGGAGAGCAGCAAGAGCCTCGCGTGGAGTTCAATCCTGCTGGCTTACAAGAATATCAATAGAATAGGTACGGTCGTGGACAGACCGAAGGCACTGGGCGATATCCGGGGCGTGTCTTACATCTACGGAATGTTCTACCGATTCGGACTCATTGATATGCCAGATAAAGTGAATGGGAAGATGAAAAGAGCTGGTCGGCAGATGTGACATTCTAAGGGTGGATGACGTCTTTTATTGTTGACTGTTCCATATCGAACAAATATCCTCCTTCTCCCACTGCATCCTTCAAAAACACGTCCGGTGAAATTTCAATCAAAAAACCGCCGGGAAAGCGCAGGAAGGGACACGAACAACCTGCTACACAGCGGTCTGGTATCTGCTCACCCCCATAAAATCCACCCCAAGATCACCCCTCAAAGCCGCAAGATCACGGACTGAGGAGAGTACCTGGGCAGGGCAAACGCCCCGGCGGAGGCCCCCGGGCCCCAGGTTCTCCGAAGACTGGCAAATGAGAATATACGTTATCGCTCGCATAAATATACCGGCGAAAAAAGAAACGGGGAAAACTTGAAAACAACGCTGAAACGTGGTATAATAGTGGTACGAACAAGCCGGGTTTAGTACGACAACTGTGCGCTGTGGTACTGTAACTGTTGTTTCAAAATTATGAACGACTACAAAAAGTGTGCGAAAAACTGGCGTAACTACGACGATACCTACCAGGTCCAGGTCGTGTCTTGGTACGACAACGAGAACTCCTACACCGCTCAGATGGTCCGTACCATCAAGTACTTCGCTGAGAACTGCTGATCGTAGCTTCTCACTGGAAAGTGCCTGAGGTGAACGTACCGGGCTGTGCCGGTTCCGGCATGGCCATGTGAATACGTTGACTTGCACCCTTTTCTCTGCATTCCGTGGAGAAAAGGGTGCTTTTGTTTGTCCGGGTGTATTTTGATCGGGGCGTATACAGCAGGGGAAGCGTCTGTTCCTGCCGGTAAAAATGGTACGGCAGGAGAGAGATGCCGCCCGCAAAAACAGGGATGCATCGTGGTTTGTGCCCGGTTCGGTCAAAATAGACACATTTTGGAACAACCACAGGAAATGTTTGTTAAACAATTATCTATTCTGCGTCCTTGCATTGTACACAGTTTTTGTTTATAATAGTAACAGGCGGGGCAGGAATGCCCCCTGAAAAGCGAGCGAAACTCTAGTTCAGAAATCAAAGTTTGAGAGGAGTTTATTACCATGGGTTTAGGTAAGAAGACGATCGACGATCAGAACTACTGCGGCAAGAA
>OGIE01002210.1_pt1 | contig 24729 bp, 22 predicted proteins | sample 1571581 | NCBI WGS metagenome assembly OGIE01 (sample SAMEA2582021, study PRJEB24529) | metagenome | biome: Human gut stool | place: China | collected 2011
TTGATGGCAAGAAAGTAAATGCTATCATGAAAGATATTCAATTCCACCCGGTAAAGGATACCATCCTGCACGTTGACTTCTACCAGATCGATGAGGCTAAACCTATCGTTATGGAAGTTCCGGTACAGATGGAAGGTTTGGCAGAAGGTGTGAAAGCCGGTGGTAAGCTGGTATTGCAGACACGTAAGCTGAAAGTGAAAGCTTTATATAACGTTATTCCGGAAAAACTAATTGTAAACGTTGCTCATCTGGGACTGGGTAAAACTGTTAAGGTTGGCGAATTGAGTTATGAGGGTCTGGAATTGATGAATGCTAAAGAAGCTGTTGTATGCGCCGTTAAGCTGACTCGTGCTGCAAGAGGTGCTGCTGCTACTGCTGGCAACTAATCAGTCTTTTCGTAAGAAAACAGTATATTCCGGAACGCGGATTAACGCAGATGACGCAGATTTCACTAATCCGCGGAAAACTGCGATAATCCGCGTTCTTCTTTATAATAATAGGGTTAAAAGATACAATTTCTCAAAGAAATGAAATATTTAATTGTTGGATTAGGAAACATAGGTCCTGAATATCACGAAACCCGCCATAATATAGGTTTCATGGTGGTGGATGCATTGGCAAAAGAAGCAGGTGCAACCTTTACCGACGGACGTTACGGCTTTACCACTACACTATCCGTCAAAGGGCGCCAACTACTACTATTGAAGCCTTCTACATTCATGAACCTCAGCGGAAATGCTGTGCGTTACTGGATGCAAAAAGAGAACATTCCCTTGGAAAATGTGTTAATAATAGTAGACGACCTTGCTCTACCATTCGGCACTCTGCGCCTGAAAAGTAAAGGTAGCGACGCCGGGCATAATGGACTGAAACATATTGCCGCCATTCTGGGTACACAGAACTATGCGAGACTCCGTTTCGGCATTGGTAACGAATTTCCACGAGGCGGACAGATAGACTATGTGTTGGGACACTTCACCGAAGAGGACTGGAAGACCATGGACGAACGTCTGAAAACAGCAGGAGAAATCATCAGGAGCTTCTGCCTGGCAGGCATTGATATTACCATGAACCAATTTAATAAGAAATAGCAGCTACTTAAAACAATATGAGTGAAGCAAGAATAGATAAATGGATGTGGGCCGTACGTATTTTCAAAACGCGTACCATCGCTGCCGAAGCATGCAAAAAAAGCCGTATCAGTATAAACGGGGCCTTAGCAAAAGCTGCCCGCACAGTGAAGCCGGGAGACGTGATACAAGTGCGTAAACCGCCCGTCACCTACTCTTTCAAGGTACTGCAGGCCATTGAAAAGCGTGTTGGTGCAAAGCTTGTTTCGGAAATGATGGAGAATGTAACAACTCCCGACCAATATGAATTGTTGGAAATGAGCCGTATCAGCGGTTTCGTAGACCGCGCCAAAGGTGCCGGTCGTCCCACCAAGAAGGACCGACGAACTTTAGAAGAGTTTACAACTCCCGAATTCATGGATGACTTTGATTTTGAATTCGATTTTGAAGAAGAATAAAAAGGAGTGACAAAGTGATCTAACACCTTAATTATATTATCGCCTTATACATTATCACATTATACTATTATGAGCGAAAAGAAGATAAAATGGGGATTCATTGGTTGCGGAGAAGTAACCAAGTATAAAAGTGGTCCTGCCTTTCAAAAAGTGGAAGGTTCGGAAGTGATTGCTGTCATGAGTCGTGACGGTGCCAAAGCCAAAGCTTACGCTGAAGAGAGAGGTATCCCGAAATGGTATGACGATGCCCAGGAACTGGTTGACGATGAAGAAGTGAATGCTATCTATATCGCCACACCGCCTTCTTCGCACGCCACTTATGCTATTATGGCTATGAAAGCAGGTAAGCCTGTTTATATAGAAAAGCCTATGGCGGTAACTTATGAAGAGTGTTGCCGTATCAACCGCATTTCAAATGAAACAGGGATTCCGTGTTTTGTGGCTTATTACCGCCGCTATCTACCCTATTTCCTGAAAGTAAAAGAACTGATAGAGAGCGGAATGATTGGTAATGTTATCAATGTGCAAATCCGCTTTGCCCAGCCTCCCCGAAATCTGGATTATAATAAGGAAAATCTTCCGTGGCGGGTGCAACCGGATATTGCCGGTGGTGGCTATTTCTATGATTTAGCCCCTCACCAAATTGATTTATTACAAGATATGTTCGGCTGTATTCTTGAAGCCAGTGGATACAAGAGTAATCGCGGCGGACTCTATCAAGCCGAAGACACCCTAAGTGCATGTTTCCAATTCGATAGCGGATTGGTAGGTAGTGGTTCTTGGTGCTTCGTTGCACACGATTCTGCTCGCGAAGACCGCATTGAAGTCATCGGGGATAAGGGGATGATCTGTTTCTCTGTATTTACTTACGATCCCATCGCATTGCATACAGAAAAAGGAAGAGAAGAAATTCCAGTAGCAAACCCTGAACATGTACAACAACCGCTCATTCAAGCCGTTGTCGACCATCTTTTAGGTAAGTCCATCTGCACCTGTGACGGAGCAAGCGCAACGCTGACAAACTGGGCGATGGACAAAATACTTAATAAATTATAAGTTATTAGTTATTAGTTATTTGCTTGTGATTTCCACGTTGTGATAGCACAATCCCATGACAAGCAAATAACTAAGAACTAACAACTAATAACTATCAAAGTTCCTTCTTCACCGCCTCAATCAATTCCTGATATTCAGCATCCGTCAGGTACACCTTTCCCGGGTTCATCTGGAACGTACCACCGTAGTCAGGACCATCTACATACTTCGGAGCAAGATGGAAATGCAAGTGCGACAATTTATCGGAGTATGCACCATAATTGATTTTTTCGGGATTAAACGCTTTCTGCATGGCACGAGTCACGCGGGTAACATCTTCCATAAAAGCATTGCGGTCTTCATCACTCAATTCATTCAAATCATTGGCGTGGTCTTTGTAAGCTACAAGACAACGTCCTCTGTACGTTTGTTCTTTGAATAAAAACACGCGAGATACACTCAGCTCTGCAAACTCAATCATCAGATTGTGCAGCGTCTCATTATTCTGACAGTACAGACATTCTTTCGGATCACTTTTCATGATATTCTTGGTTTATTATTTATGTTTACGGAGCAAAGATAAACTTTCTATCCTTATTCCATGTCGACATTCTCATTCTTTTGTCCGACTAATTTATACACATCAGCATTTTCTCCTACTACCCAGACAACATCATCTTCCATAAACGGCTCGTGCGAATCGGGTGCATGCAAAGCTTCTTCTCCTCTCTCCACACCTACAATCAGGCAATGATATTGTTCGCGGATGCCGGACTCGCGTATCGTCTTCCCCAAAAATGCAGAATGGGAATCTACACGGAATTGACGCAAAATCATCTCACTTTTTTCAACTACATCTGTTTCTAAAGCGGCAGCCTTTTCCATCTCTGCACCAAACAGGTTCAGTTCTTCATCCGTGGCTATGACTTGTATCTTATCTTCCGGGAAAAGCCGCACAGAAGCACCCGGTATATTAATCCTCTTCCTACCCCGAAGAATAGACACGACGTGCACACCATATTGTTTACCCAGATTAAGTTCTGCAAGCGTCTGCCCCGCCCATACCGACTCACCGGGTACTACAAAATCTGTTAAGTGTAAATCACGGGACAACAAACGCCCGGCATATTCCGGTTTCTTTTCACCCATATATTCGGCACGCATATCACGATAGCGCAGATTCTGAAAAAATTTCCGCTCTATCATGATAGATTGTTTCTTCAGTTGACGCGACAAAATCATCATTGTAACCAGCAAAACTGCCACCCCGAGCAATAGTCCAACAGATATTTCGAACAAGCCCGCTATCACAAACATTACGAATGAAACTGCTATCAATATGCGTATGACGATAGTCGCAACCAATGGTGCACGATTGCCACGACTATCATTCCACAGAGTTACGAATTCCACTGAATGATTCTTTTTAATCATGATGGCCCGCAAGAAAGGAGCTATAAATAAGATGATAACTAATGCGGCCAGCAACTTTCCCCAAATACCGGGCAAATTTTCCAGAAATAGAGGAACCAGAAAGCGGAAAGACAATGCAATGACCGCTATACTAACGATGGAGTAGACAATCGTAATCCTTGTCAGAGCAAAGATAAACTTCTTCCATAAGCTTTCATGATTCATGGTCTGCGAACCAGAAGCATATCGTGTCAGGAAATCCACCCACCGGGCTGGCAGATGTTTATCTACAAAACCGGAAGCCGGCTCAGCCAAACGAATCATATAAGGAGTAAGGAAAGTGGTAATAACCGAAACCGCCACCACAATAGGATACAGGAAATCGCTCGTCACATGGAGGGATACACCCAGCGATGCAATGATAAAAGCAAACTCGCCAATCTGCGTCAAACTAAAACCACATTGCATAGCCGTCTTCAAGGGCTGCCCCGACAACAACACCCCCAGCGTACCGAATAAAGATTGCCCCAGAATGACCGCCAACGTAATCACGATAATCGGGAGTGCATACTCCACAATCATAGAAGGATCCACCATCATACCAACCGACACAAAGAATACAGCACCAAACAAATCCTTTACCGGCTTCACCAGCCGCTCAATACTCTCCGCCTCCACCGTTTCGGCAAGAATGGACCCCATGATAAACGCACCAAAAGCCGCGGAAAAGCCTGTACGAGCTGCCATAACAACCATACCGAAACATAAGCCAAGCGAAACTATGAGCAAAGTTTCCTCGCTCATCAACTTGCGGCAACGCTTCAACAATTCAGGTATCAGATAAATGCCGACCACAAACCAAAGTATCAGAAAAAAGAGTAGTTTACCAATGCTCTCAAGCATTTCCGTCCCTTCAAAATTATGCCTCACTGCCATAGTAGACAACATCACCATCAAAACAATGGCGAGAATGTCTTCCAGTATCAGCACACTGAGAACCAATCCGGTAAACTGCTTCTTGCGCATTCCCAAATCATCGAATGCCTTATAAATAATGGTAGTGGAAGACATAGCAATCATACCACCCAAAAAGATACTATCCATGCGTTGCCAGCCGAAACCTGTACCGACGGCAATTCCCAGAAGAATCATACAGAATATGATAGTGCAGGCGGCGATGATAGCTGCCCCACCTACTTTAACTATCTTCTTGAAACTAAATTCTAGCCCTAATGCAAACAAGAGGAAAATCACGCCGATGTCCGCCCATGTCTGTATATTTGCCGTATCCATCACGGAGGGCGTGTATGGCATGTGCGGGCTGGCCAGAAAACCTGCCACAACATATCCCAACACTAACGGTTGTTTTAGTTTCTTGAACAATAGTGTCATGACTCCAGCGCAAATCAGTATCAGAGCCAAATCGTTTATCAAAGTAGCCAAATGTGACATATTATTGGTCCTTTCGTGTTTTTGCTGACAAAAATAGTAATTTTTACAGCACAAAGAATCACAATCTCACAAACTTTTTTCCTTCCGATATTGTTGAGATGACAATCAATCATTTAAAACATATTATTATGGAAGAAAAGAAAGAAGCGCGTGAAGAACGGAACAGAGAAAAGTTGGCTAATGCCGATTGGATCATGGCAGAGTTTTATGCAACTTGGTGTCCTCATTGCAAGCGCATGCAGCCTATTGTAGAAGAATTCAAGAAATCAATGGAAGGAACTCTCGAAGTGGTACAAGTGGATATTGACCAGGAAAGTGCACTTGCTGATTTTTATACCATCGAAATGTATCCTACATTTATATTATTAAGGAAAGGCGAACAGCTTTGGAGGCAATCGGGAGAGTTGCCTCTGGAAAGACTGGAAAAGGCGGTGAAAGAATTTAAGTCTTGATTGGTCTGTTTTTCCTCTTCTTCATATTCAAACCGTACCAAAACCGTACCTGCTCCGTATTTTCTCCGTGTCCTTAGGGAGGGAGTAGGTACGAAGCAGGTACGAGCCAGGTACGGACCGGGTAGGTAGAAGACCCGAAAATGGTCTAAATATCGGATATACCTACAATTTATTACTCAGATAATCCGTCAGGCTATCTTCACGTTCCAGCCCAAACTTCTTGCGCAAGCGATAACGAATGGTCTCTACCCCACGAACAGAAATGTTCAACAGAGGTGCAATTTCTTTGGTGGAAAGATTCATCTTGAGATAAGCACACATCATACGCTCATTATTGGAGAGGTCGGGATGCCGGGCATGAAGACGCTTCATGAAGTTATTGTGAATCAAATCGAACTGATCTTCGATTCGCTTCAACACCTCATCGCTCTGGATATTGGAGTCTATTTTACTGTTTATCACCACAAGAAGCTGCTTGCCTTCGCGGGCGCCTTCACCTTTCAGGGAAGAAGCCACTTTGAAAATTTCCGATTTAATTTCTGTAAGCATCTCGTTTTTGCGAACGAAGTTTATCATGAGGTTTGCCATCTCCTGGCTCTTATGCTGAAGATCATATTCCAGCTTTTCTTTTTCAAGTTGCATGATCTGTTTCTCACGGAGGGCTTTTTCGGCTTCGAACTCTTTTTCCATTTCATGCAATTCTTTATCTTTCTCCACAACAGCCTGTTGTTTCTTTCGTTTCACGCGAATATCATCCCAGCGATATACATACCAGAAACCCAATAGCGCCAGAATAAAGTAGCAGACATAAGCAGGAGCACTACGATACCAGGGCGGAAGAACACGGAAAGAAATATCATCCGCCGAAGTTGTTCCATCCGGATAAATCACTTTTACCTCGAAAGTATAGTCGCCCTCAGAAAGATTACTATATTCCTTGGTTCGCACGGTGGTATAATCCGACCAGTCCCCTCCATTCAGGCGATACTGAAAACGGACATCATCGCTCCCCAAAGCAATAAAGGAAAGACTATAATCAAAGCGGACAGAATTGGACGTATAATCAATAGTGAGAGATGGCTTCTTCCCGAGAAAATTGGCCGTAAATACCAGTGAATCTTTGGGATAAGTGAGATGCATGTTCCGGATATATACGGAATGAGTCAGATCTTGCCGATGCTTCACCGCCGGAATGGTAAATAAAGCAAAGCCTTCTTCGCTCGGAATCACTATAAGTGAGTCCGACAAAGGAATGAGCGCTTCATAAGGCGGCACAAGCTCCAGCAAAGACTGGCGGATGGGATTTATACTGGTATTGGCCCCTCGTTTATAAGTCCCCAGATTAGCTATACAGATTTCATGAGGGCTCAGACTAATGAGACGATCATGATATTCCAACAAGCGGGTATAAGGTACGGCTCCATTCAACAGATTATTCAAGTCGCTACAAGGTTCCATCATATCCTTATGAATATTATATTTATAGATCCCTTGCGGAGTAGCGAAATAAACACGCCCTTCTATCTTGGCAACATGTATATCACGCTCCACCGGAAGCCCTTCTGCCACGCCATAAAACTTCATATTAATTTGCCGGGTTAAATCTTCACTCAACTCAATACGCATAAGAGTACCGGAATTATAAACCCATAAAACCCTGGCAGATTCCTGCTCGAACAAACGGCACGAATCCATAAATCCATCGACTTTGCAAAGTACACTCCACTCTCCCGCTTTCTTCTCCAAAAGATAAATGCCGTTATAAACCCCGACAAACATCCGGTCAGGTTGCCCTACAACCTCCTGACAATACCAGGCACCCGTTATATCCGTTATGCGGCGCACACTGGTGCCTTTTATCTGAAAAATGCCACGATCGTGAAGGCAAAAGAGATCGTCGCCAATCTTACAAAGGTTCCAAACCTGACCACTGGATTGAGGAATGGGATGAATATCAGGCAAATCGCCATTCAACTTTACCGGATAAGAGGTATAATAAAGCCCGCGATTAGTGCCCAGATAGAGATACCCATCTTCTACGGCGGCCGTATAGCCCGTACCATAAGAATAGGGATATGAATACAGGTTGGTAAAAGAGGAACTAAGGGAAATGTAGTCAACCCCACTATCTAATCCCGCCCACAGATTGCCCTGACTATCGAAAGCAACCGAAAGCACGGTATTGTTGCGCAATCCGTTATTCTCATTGAAGTATTTCACATTCATCGTGGCACAATCTATCAGCAACACACCTTTATGAATGGTTCCCAAAGCTATTTTATCATCCTGGGAAGCCACGCAAAACACCTCATTTTCACGCATGAAGTCTTCGGCGCCGGTAATGAAAGGTACGGTAGTGCGTCCATTGCTATAAAACAGCCCGTCATACGCCGTAACAATAATGACGCCTCCGCCTTTATGGGGAATGATGCCACGGATACGGTTGGAAGCCAGAGACTCCGCTCCTTGTAAAGGAAAGAAAGTGTTTCCAACCAGCACCCACACGCCACGGTCGGTACCTATATAAAGGATGCCATTCACCATATTAGAACAATCTATTTTAGCATCCATTTCAATAGTGGTATATTTTCCATTCAGGTATTTCACCACACGGTCATCACCTTGCACATACAAGATATTGTCCGCTTCATGAATCCCCCATACATTGCCCAAAAAACGGGAATCAGCACCAAGTGTATCGGACATGCAATGATAAACCAATTCTCCATCTGCCGCCGGTTCATAGTAACCGAATTCATTGATACCACCTGCATATATTCTCTTTTGGATAGTGGATGCCAGCACAGAGCGCACATCTGAAAAGTTATTCATCGGAAATACCTTCCAGACATTTCCATCAAATTGCACCATGCCATTTTTATTGGCAAAGTACACCCAATGGTCATCATAAGGGGCTATCTGCCAAGTTTGTGTACCTTTCCCATAAAGGTTTTTATCAAAGTTGACAATGAAATTATTCCAGCCGGCAAAAGCTCTGCCAAAAGGCATCAGAAGGAGAAGTATAAGAGTCAGATATGAGGAATGAGGTTGTATCCGTATCATAATATTAGATTTTGCGGAACAAAGCTATTACTTTTTTCGCGAAAAACAAATAAAAAAAGAGATACATTCTTAAGTAGAACATATCTCTTTTCTTGAGCCTCTTGTCGGATTCGAACCAACGACCCCGAGATTACAAATCACGTGCTCTGGCCAACTGAGCTAAAGAGGCGGGTGGGTAAGCTTACTATATCGCGCCGCTACAACCAACTACCTTTGCTGCGATCAAGCCCTGGAGGATTCGAAGGGAGCTGGCCGTATAGGACTTACCCGTATTTTTGTTTGCGGGTGCAAAGGTAGACATTTTTATTAAACTTGCAATACTTTGCCCAAACTTTTTTCAACTTTAACAAGAATACAAAGGTTACAAACAATATTATTTATACCTTTGCGGCCATATTCCTAATGAAAGATGACAGAAAATAGAGGTTACTTACAACGATATGCCATGCTATTCGGCACTTACCTGGGGGGATTTTGGATTTTGAAGTTCATTCTATTCCCTCTGGGGTTAACTGTACCATTCTTACTTTTCCTTTTCGGGGGACTGACTTTATGCGTGCCTTTCATGGCATACTATTATGTACGCATGTACCGTAATCATGTATGTGGCGGCACCATCAGTTTCCTTCATGCATGGATTTTCACCGTATTTATGTATATGTTCGCCGCTTTGCTTACGGCCGTGGCACATTATATCTATTTCCGCTTCATCGATCAAGGCTTCGTACTGGACACTTATGAAAGTTTGCTGAATAACTTCGAGGCAAACATATTGCCGGGAATGGACGTATATATCGACCAGTTGAAAGATGCTTTGAGCGTGATGCGTTCATTGTCTCCAATAGAAATCACCATGCAATTGATGTCTCAGAATGTATTCTATGGATCATTGCTTGCCATTCCTACTGCTCTGTTCGTCATGAAACGGCCACCGGTGGACCATATAGGAGGAAGATAGAGTGATAGAGTGGTGATAAAAGTAATTTTTCAATCGTAAATCGTTAAATTGTAAATAAGAAAGATGGATATTTCAGTTGTCGTTCCTTTGTATAATGAAGAAGAGTCTCTTCCGGAACTGTACGCATGGATTGAGCGGGTAATGAAGGCCAACGGCTTTTCATATGAAGTGATTTTCGTGAATGACGGAAGTACCGACCGCTCTTGGCAGATTATCGAAGAACTGAGCCGGAAATCGGATGCCGTGCATGGCATTAAGTTCCGCCGCAACTATGGCAAGTCACCGGCGTTGTTCTGCGGTTTCGAGAAGGCACAAGGAGATGTGGTAATCACAATGGATGCAGACTTGCAGGATAGTCCTGATGAAATACCCGAATTGTACCGGATGATTACAGAAGACGGTTACGACCTGGTGTCCGGCTGGAAGATGAAACGCTATGACCCGATTTCGAAGACCATTCCTACAAAATTGTTCAATGCAACCGCCCGGAAGGTATCCGGTATCAAGAACCTGCATGACTTTAATTGCGGACTGAAAGCCTATAAGAAAGATGTGATAAAGAACATCGAAGTATACGGCGAAATGCATCGCTATATCCCCTACCTTGCCAAGAACGCAGGTTTCAATAAAATCGGAGAAAAGGTGGTTCAACATCAGGCACGTAAATTCGGAAAAACAAAGTTCGGCGGACTGAACCGTTTCTTCAACGGATACCTGGATTTAATTTCACTCTGGTTCTTGTCGGCCTTCGGAGTGAAACCGATGCACTTCTTCGGGCTTCTGGGTTCGCTGATGTTCATCTTCGGTTTTATCTCGGTAGTCATTGTGGGAGTCATGAAGTTGTATCACATGCACTACGGAATGCCTTATCGCCTGGTGACGGACTCCCCTTACTTCTACTTGTCGCTAACCGCCATGATTATCGGAACCCAGTTGTTCCTTGCAGGCTTCCTCGGCGAACTGATTTCGCGTAACGCCCCTGAACGAAACAAATATCAAATCGAAAAAACAATATAAAGGCTATGAGAAAATTAGTAAAACTAGTATTGCTTTGTCTGATTGCTTACCCCATTGCCGCCATCGTCTCTTCTTGCTCGGAAGATGAAGATTGCTCCATGAACGCACGTCCGATGATGGAATGCTTCCTCTACACGATAGACAGGGAAAATAATAATACGGTGCTGAAAGACACACTCGATTCATTGACCATTACCGCTTTTGGTACGGACTCCATCATCCTCAACAACCAAAAACGAGTGCATGGATTGTCGTTGCCATTACGCTATACGGCCGACTCCACCGTACTGGTATTCCATTATAGCAAAGACCCCAAGATTAAAAAAGATACAATTGTCATCCGCCAGAAGAACACCCCCTATTTCCTCTCTATGGATTGCGGCTATCAGATGAAACAAAGTATCACAGGCAGAGCTTATAGTCGCCACAATCTTGATTCCATATACATTCAAAAAGCAGAAGTAATCAGCAATGGAACGGAAAATCTTAAACTCTTTTATCGTAATTAGTCTGGCGTTTTGCTTGCTGGCCGGACTTCCGGTACGAGCGCAGAACAACAACCGCCCTCCTGCTTCCAATCCGCCAAAGGAAGAAAAAAAAGAGGCAGACGAGGTGTTTTTCCCGCTATACAATGGTGTGACCGTGAGTGTGGACTTGTGGGGCATCGGTAGCAAAATGCTTGGGGGTGATTTCCTTAGTTCGGAAGTGGCCGTCGACGTCAACCTTAAGAACCGTTTCTTTCCGATAGTGGAGCTCGGATATGGCAGCACCGATACATGGAACGACAATGGTACACACTACAAAAGCAATGCGCCTTATTTTCGTGTCGGCATCAATTATAATGCCCTTTATAAGAAGAAATTCGATAATTTCCTGTTTGTCGGCTTACGCTACGCCATGAGTAGTTTCAAATACGACATAGAAGCCCTTTCCATAGACGACCCTGTTTATGGCGGAGGCATTGGAAATCCCAACCAGATGGATGACATCTGGGGTGGTAGCGTACCTTTCAATCATAAAGGAATGAAAGGATCAATGCAATGGTTTGAATTCTGCGTAGGTATCCGTGCACATATTTGGAAACAACTCTACATGGGGTGGGGATTGCGTTTCAAATTCCGCACCAGTTCATCTACGGGAGAGTATGGCGATCCGTGGTATGTGCCCGGATTCGGTAAATATGGCTCAAACACAATGGGTGTAACTTATACAATCACTTATAAACTACCATTCTAAACTTATGACCGGATTAGAGATTTGGCTTCTTGCCGTGGGACTCGCGATGGATTGCTTCGCTATTTCTATTGCCAGTGGTATCCTTCTAAAACGTACGCTATGGCGGCCTATGCTGACCATGGCGTTTTTCTTTGGATTATTTCAGGCCATCATGCCACTACTTGGGTGGATAGGCGCCAGTACATTCAGCCATCTGATAGAGAGTCTGGACCACTGGATTGCTTTTGCCATCCTCGCCTTTCTGGGCGGACGCATGGTCAGGGAGTCTTTCAAAGACGAGGATTGCAAAAAAGAATATGACCCGAAAAGCCTGAAAGTGGTGTTGGCATTGGCCATAGCAACCAGCATTGATGCACTAGCCATCGGGGTATCATTCGCATTTCTGGGTGTACGGGACTTTTCGGAAATACTTCCGCCGGTTTCTATCATCGGCTTCGTTTCGTTCGCCATGTCTCTCATAGGACTCCTGTTCGGCATCCGATTCGGTTGCGGCATTGCACGAAGGTTACGGGCAGAACTCTGGGGAGGTATCATCCTGATTATCATCGGAACCAAAATATTAGTAGAACATTTGTTTTTCAGTTAAACCCCAATTATGGAAAAGAAGGTACAGAGAAATTTCTTATGGATTGCCCTGCTCGTACTGGGAACAATCTGGATACTTGCGCGCCACAACCGCACAGAGCCCTACACCACCGTGAACGGACTGATATTCGGTACGGTTTATAAAATCACCTATCAATATGACGGCGACCTGAAAGCCGAAATAGACGACGAGTTGAAGCGTTTTGACGGCTCATTGTCACCTTTCAATGACACGGCCACCATTACCCGGATTAATCGCAACGAAGATATAGTGCCGGACACTTTCTTCACCAATGTATTCAATCGTAGTATGGAGATTTCCAAAGAGACGGATGGCGCATTCGATATTACGGTTGCTCCGTTGGCAAATGCCTGGGGCTTCGGTTTCAAGAAAGGGGCATTCCCCGACTCGGCCATGATAGATAGTCTGTTGGAAATCACCGGATATACCAAAGTAGCTCTATCCGAAGAAGGGAAAGTGATGAAACAAGATGCACGCATGATGCTTTCGTGTAGTGCCGTTGCCAAAGGATATGCGGTGGATGTCATCGCACAATTCCTTGCAAAAAAAGGTATCAAGAACTTCATGGTAGATATAGGTGGAGAGATTGTGGCACGTGGAGAGAACCCGAAGAAAAGCTCGTGGAGAATCGGTATCAACAAGCCCGTAGATGATTCATTGTCCATCAACCAGGAATTGCAAACGGTGCTGAACGTGAGCGATGTAGGCATTGCCACTTCGGGCAATTATCGTAACTTCTATTACAAGGACGGAAAGAAATATGCACATACCATAGACCCGAGAACGGGGTATCCTGTGCAACACAACATCTTATCCGCCACCGTAGTAGCCAAAGATTGCATGAGTGCCGACGCTTATGCCACCGCATTCATGGTAATGGGACTGGAAGAGGCGGAACGCTTCGCAAATGCACACCCGGACATTGATGCTTGCTTCATCTATACGGATGAGAAAGGGGAACTCCAAATTTATTATACGAAGGGGATGGAGAGGTTTATAGAGTAATTAGTAGCTAGTAGTTAGTAGTTAGTAGCTAGTAGTTAGTAGCTAGTAGAATAGTCCTGTTTATAAAAACGGTTATAATCCGGACTATCTCCTACTTACTACTTTACTACTTGCTACTAACTACTTATAGAACACGAAATACACCGCCAGCACCAAGCAGACAAATGCCGCAAAATGATTCCAATGCAACGCTTCACCCTTAAAAAGAACAGTAGTGAACACGGTGAAAATGATAAGCGTAATCACCTCTTGAATAATCTTTAGTTGTATCAAAGAGAAAGGCCCGCCATTACCAATAAAGCCAATGCGATTGGCGGGAACCAAACAAAAATACTCCGCAAGAGCGATACTCCACGAAAATAAAATGATGGCATAAAGCGGCCAGTTCGTAATCACTTTCATATCTTGCAACTTCAGATGGCCATACCATGCAAAAGTCATAAAGATATTAGAGACTATTAAAAGTAAAATAGTATAAAGACCTTTCATTTCAATGATGGATATTTTAAGGGTGAATATTAGTCTAAATTATCAAATTTCTTAGGCAGAAGTTCTTCCTGTATATTCGTCATACTTCCCCAAAGGCTATAGCGAGCTTCCGGATTCATCTCTTCCAACTGATGCAGAATACCTTTCATGTTACTACGGTGGGATTGCGCCTCATAAGGGCAATTCTTCACCTGTTTGCGATATCCCCTGATTTGTGCCAACTCCAATAAATCGGCCTCGTGCACCAAACACATCGGACGAATAATCGTCATGTCGAACTTCTTCATTACCAAACGTGGCGGCATGGAACTGAACGCTCCCTGAAAAGTGATATTCATCAACAGGGTTTCCAATATATCATCCATGTGGTGGCCCAATGCTATCTTATTACAACCGTGCTCCTTGGCAACCGTAAACAATGCCTTCCGACGGTTCCATGAACAAAGGAAACAAGGGGACTTGCGAGTATCCGTACTTGCATCGAACTCTGTCTCATACAACACAAAGGGCACCTCCCACGACTCCACATACTCACGAAGATACGTCCAATCGCTCTGATAGGGAATATTCTTCATAACCACATGAACGGCAACCACCGAAAACTTAGGCTTAAAGATGCGGGCACGCTTTGCCAACAACTCTACCAGTGCCAAAGAGTCTTTGCCACCCGAAAGTCCGATAAGTATCTTATCCCCATCCTCTATCAGACCATATTCCACCAATCCCCTACTGAACCGCTTTTCAATGCGGCGGATGGTTTTCTCTTCTTCGGTAAATTGCGCCATAATGATTTAGCTTTTTTGCGTTGCAAAAGTAAGAGAAAAGAATGATTTATAGAAGAATTAACAAAATAGAATAGCGGAATCCGGCATTATTCCCGATTAATTTGTATTTTTGAACATTGGAATTTGTAAGTTGGATAAGTAGCATGAAAAAGAGATATATTTTACTCCTTCTATTTTGTTTTATATTAGTCGGTGCATCAGCACAGACGTTGGAGCAGGCTAAAGCTTTCTACAACAAAGGGCAATACGAGCAAGCCAAACCCATTTTTCAGAAATTCGTTAAGACACAACCGGCAAACGGAAATTATAACTTATGGTATGGTGTGTGTTGCCTGGAGACAGGAGAACCCGATGTAGCGCTGAAATATCTGGAAACCGCCGTCAAAAGACGCATACCCAGCGGCCAGTTGCATCTGGCACGAACTTATAATGATTTGTACCGTTTTGAAGAAGCCATCAAGTGCTACGAAGACTATATCAGCGACCTTAGCAAAAGAAAAAAGCCGACCGAAGAAGCCGAAAAACTTCTGGAAAAGAGCAAAAGTAATTTTCGCATGCTGAAAGGTATTGAAGAAGTTTGCATCATCGATAGCATCGTAGTAGATAAGGGGCGTTTTCTGGAAGTTTATAAAATCAGCCCCGAATCCGGCAAGCTATTCATGTACAATGACTTTTTCCAAGATAAGGAGGAAGTAGAGGCCACCGTATACGAAACGGAACTCAGCAACAAAATTTATTATGGCGAACGCCAGCCCGATGGCAAGCTCAGTATTCTCTCCCGCAATAAAATGCAGGGTGAATGGGGAAAGGGCAGCTTGTTGCCCGGTAGCATCAACGACTCCGTCAATGCCAACTATCCGTATGTATTGACGGATGGCGTGACTATCTATTATGCCGCCGATGGCGAAAATTCAATAGGCGGATATGACATATTCGTTACTCGTTATAACACGAATACCAATACTTATCTGACGCCGGAAAATATGGGAATGCCTTTCAACTCTCCCTATAACGACTACATGTTCGTTATCGATGAATTTAATAACCTCGGATGGTTTGCTTCCGACCGTTACCAACCGGAAGGAAAGGTCTGCATCTATGTATTCATCCCCAACCCTTCTAAGCGAGTGTACAATTATGAAGCAATGGATAAGCAAAAAGCCATCCGGCTTGCCCAGATTCATTCCCTGAAAGATACTTGGGTAGACCAGAATGCCGTATCCGAAGCACAACAACGCTTACAGACCGCGATAAACGAGAAGCCACAAGTAGAACAGACATATGACTTTGAGTTTGTCATCGATGACCATACTACCTATCATCAATGGAGTGATTTTAAATCTCCCCAAGCCAAAGAGTTGTTCAGCAAATACCGTCAACAAGAAAAAGACTTCAGACAACAACTGGATAAATTGGAAGAGCAACGTTCGTTGTACTCCCGTGCCAATGAAAATGATAAAGCCAAACTGACACCCGCCATACTTGATCTGGAAAAGCGGGTACGGTCATTGTCGGACGAAGTGAAACGCGCCGCCATTGAAGTGCGCAATACCGAAAAACAAACTTTAAAACCCAAATAACTATGGACATACTTATCATCATCGTACTCATCATTGCGGCGGTTATCCTCTTCCTGGTAGAACTGTTCGTTATCCCGGGCATCAGCATAGCCGGACTTTTGGCGGGTGGTTGCATCATCTTCGCTAATTACTATGCCTTCACCTATCTGGGCACTATGGGCGGATTCATTACGCTTGGCATCTCAGCAATAGCTTGCATAGGTTCGCTGATACTATTCATGCGTTCCAAAACGCTGGACAAGGTGGCACTGAAAAAGAATATCACGTCGAAAGTAGACCGTACGGCCGAAGACAAAGTGAAAGTCGGTGATACGGGAGTAGCTTTCACACGTCTGGCCTTGATAGGAAATGCTGATTTTGACGGGAACATCGTGGAAGTGAAGTCCATGGACGGTTTTCTGAACGAAAAAACCCCTATCATCGTAAGCCGCATTACAGACGGCGTGATTATGGTAGAGAAGAAAAAAGATTAGTATTCACACTTAATATCGTATAAATCATGAACGTAGACTCTATGTACTTAACTGCCTTTCTTGTGATAGGAGGCATTATCTTCATCGTACTGTTCTTCCACTATGTTCCTTTCTTCCTATGGTTGTCCGCCAAAGTTTCGGGAGTCAGGATTTCATTGGTGCAATTGTTTCTAATGCGTATCCGTAACGTGCCCCCCTACATCATCGTGCCGGGCATGATTGAAGCGCACAAAGCCGGACTGAGCAACATCACCCGCGACGAGCTGGAGGCTCACTACCTTGCCGGCGGACACGTGGAAAGAGTAGTTCATGCATTGGTGTCCGCCTCCAAAGCGAACATCGAATTGTCCTTCCAGATGGCCACCGCCATCGACCTTGCCGGACGTGACGTATTCGAAGCGGTTCAGATGTCGGTAAACCCGAAGGTGATTGACACTCCTCCCGTGACGGCCGTGGCTAAGGATGGTATCCAGTTGATAGCAAAGGCTCGTGTGACGGTGCGCGCCAATATCCGCCAGCTGGTGGGTGGTGCCGGTGAAGACACTATCCTGGCACGTGTGGGCGAAGGTATCGTATCTTCCATCGGTTCGTCCGAGAATCATAAGTCGGTATTGGAAAACCCGGATTCAATCTCTAAATTGGTGCTCCGCAAGGGGTTGGATGCCGGTACGGCATTCGAAATCCTGTCCATTGATATTGCTGATATCGACATAGGTAAGAACATCGGTGCGGCATTGCAGATTGACCAGGCAAATGCGGATAAGAACATTGCCCAAGCCAAGGCCGAGGAACGTCGCGCAATGGCCGTAGCCAGCGAGCAGGAAATGAAGGCGAAAGCTCAGGAAGCCCGCGCAAAGGTAATTGAGGCAGAAGCAGAAGTGCCTAAGGCTATGGCAGAAGCATTCCGTAGCGGCAATTTGGGTATCATGGATTATTACCGAATGAAGAACATCGAAGCCGATACTTCCATGCGTGAAACCATTGCCAAACCTACAGGTAATAACTCAAACCAGCCATTGAGTAAATAACCCGGTAAAAATATGAAAAAGTATTTTGCATCTTCCGAACTCATCATCAATGATGACGGTTCAGTCTTCCACCTACACGTAAAACCGGAATGGCTGGCAGACAAAGTAATCCTGGTGGGCGACCCGGGACGGGTGGCATTAGTAGGCTCGCACCTTGAGAACAAAGAGTGTGAAGTGGAAAGCCGCGAGTTCAAAACCATTACCGGTACCTATAAAGGCAAGCGCATCACGGTGGTTTCCACGGGTATCGGTTGTGATAACATCGACATCGTGATGAACGAACTGGACGCTCTGGCAAACATCGACTTCAACACGCGGGAAGAGAAGCCCCAACTCCGTCAACTGGAGCTGGTGCGCATAGGTACTTGTGGCGGCCTTCAACCCAATACCCCCGTAGGTACATTCATTTGCTCGCAAAAGTCCATCGGCTTTGATGGCTTGCTGAACTTCTATTCGGGACGCAATGAAGTGTGCGACCTGCAATTTGAACGCGCCTTCCTCAACCACATGGGATGGTCGGGAAACATGTGTGCCCCCGCTCCTTACGTGATTGATGCCAATGCCGAATTGATTGAACGCATTGCCGCCGATGACATGGTGCGTGGCGTAACCATTGCCGCCGGTGGTTTCTTTGGTCCGCAAGGGCGCGAGTTGCGCATTCCGCTGGCCGACCCGAAACAGAATGAGAAAATCGAGAACTTCGAGTATAACGGCTATCGCATCACCAATTTCGAGATGGAAAGCTCCGCACTGGCGGGTTTGAGCCGCCTGATGGGACACAAAGCAACCACGGTATGCATGGTGATTGCCAACCGCTTGATTAAAGAGGCCAACACGGGTTATAAGAATACCATTGATGTACTTATAAAAACGGTACTGGATAGAATCTGATAGAAACATCCCCACAATGTAAAGAAGAGGTTGCGTAAAAAAATAAAATTACACAACCTCTTCTTTCGTTTATACGATAAATCTAAATATACTTGATGATAGTCTCCTTCAACTTTTCGTAAGTATAAGGTTTCGCAATAATATCATTGCATCCGGCGGCCAACGCCTGTTGTTGCTCAATCAGGAACGCATTAGCCGTCACGGCCACAATTGGCAAATCGAGCGTAATGGCACGTATCTTCTCCGTGGCCTGAATACCGTTCATCACCGGCATTCGGATATCCATCAATATCAGGTCGGGACGTTCGCGCAAGAAACTATTGATGGCTTCCTCCCCATTTGTAACCCACGAAATGGTATAATCTTTTTTCAACAAGATATTTATCTGCATGAAGTTCGACTCCGTATCTTCGGCTATCAGGATTTTCTTCCTGCCATCCACCCTAAGCCCCATGTCGGCCACGTTAGCCCCAACGGTTACACCATCCGGGTTAAATAAGGATTGCTGATAAGGAAGCGTCATCACAAACGTGCTACCCACTCCCGCCTCAGACTCTACGGAAATCTTTCCGCCCAACCTTTCAACGATGCTCTGGCAAATGGGAAGTCCCAATCCCGTTCCCTGAACAAAATCATTCAACTTCTCAAAACGGTTAAAAATCAAAGGCAATTTCTCTCGGGGTATTCCGCACCCGGTGTCGGTCACATACACCTTCAGCCACTCCCCTTCCGTCGCCAAGCCCAACGTAATGGAACCCTCACACGTGTTTTTAATGGCATTGGAAAGGAAATTAAACAACACTTGCGTAATCCTGTTCCGGTCCACCATAATCCAGACCTCCTCATCCGGACGCACCACCTCAAAGCGGATACCCGTTTTCATCTTCAAGCGGTGCACCTTCTCCACCTCGTCAATCAGTCCCGTCATCTCGGTCAACTGGATGTTCATTTCCGACTTTCCAGACTCGATGCGAGAGAGGTCGAGGATGTCGTTGATGAGTTGCAACAACAAGTTGCTATTCTTCTGAATGATATTCAGATACTCCGCTTTCTCCTTCTCATCTTCCGTCAGAGCAATGATTTCCGAAAAACCGACAATGGCATTCAACGGGGTACGGATTTCGTGGCTCATGTTTGCCAGGAACACCGACTTCATCCGGTCCGCCTCTTCCGCCCGTTGCTTCGCTTCAATCAATTCATTGGAACGCTGAACCCGGTCGCCAATGTCATGTATCAGAGCCATCACCTTGTTGTCTTCAAACGGGGATATGCGCGCTTGGAAGTAATGCCTTTCGCAATTATCCACGTCCAGCGGATACTCTATTTCTTTCAACTGGCCGTCTTCAAGGCATTGGTGGATGTTGCGCAAAAACAAATCGCTGACTTCGGGAGAGTAGATGGAACGCCCGTCGGCTCCCTTCAACTGGTTCACCGGATGAAGCAAAACCGTATCGGAAGACATCAGCACATCGGTTATGAAGAAATTATCGTCAAGGATGAATATGAATTCGGGCAATGCCTCGATAATCTTCCGGTTCCGCTCTTCTATGCGCAAGATGTGGGCCTCCCTCTCGCATTGCCCAGTAACGTTTACGGTATAGCACAACAATCGCTCCGGCTTTCCGTCGCCGTCCTTCTCCACGGATAAGAGGCGGTCCTCCAGCCAGACTATTTCACCGTGAGTGCCTACGCACCTGATTCGTAGGAGGGTTGTTCCTCCAAAGCCATCCAACTTCTTTTGAAAACCGTCCAATGACACCAGATGCTTATCGTCAGGATGTACAAAATTGAAAAACTCTTCCAGATTCCGGTAATGGATGCCCACCTTGTCCAGACCTAAACTCGCAAAATACTCTTCAGTGAAAGTACACTCCAGGGTTACGATATTAATCTCCCAAAGAGCAATCTGATGAGCGGCCAAAACAGATTTGACTTTCAGGAAATTCTCTTTTATTTGTTCTAAACTTTCGTTCTCTCCAACGGTTGCAGAGAGCGATTCATGCATTTTTATTTTGTCTTGCGCCATACTAACGATATGTATTATATGAAGGCCACATAAAATTGAGCAAATGTAATAAAAAAGAGTAAGTTATATACAAACGTGCTCATTTTTTTACCCGAAAAGTCTATCTTTGCAATCCAAATAACGAAAATATATGATGAACCAAGATACTATCTGTGCCATAGCCACGGCTCAAGGGGGAGCAATCGGGAGCATACGTGTCTCAGGACCGGATGCCATCAGCATAACCAGCCGCATCTTTACTCCGGCAAAATCGGGTAAGACCCTAACCGAAAGCAAACCTTACACACTGACTTTCGGACGGATATATGACGGCGAGGAAGTTATTGACGAAGTACTTGTCAGCCTCTTTCGCGCCCCGCACTCTTATACGGGAGAAGATTGCACGGAAATCACCTGCCACGGTTCCAGCTATATCTTGCAACGGGTGATGCAACTACTCATCCATCAGGGTTGCCGCATGGCCCAGCCGGGCGAATACACCCAGCGCGCTTTCCTGAACGGGAAAATGGACCTGAGCCAAGCGGAAGCCGTGGCGGATTTGATAGCCTCGTCATCCGTCGCCACCCACCGCCTTGCCATGAGCCAGATGCGTGGAGGGTTCAGCAAAGAGTTGGCGGACTTGCGCAACCAGTTGCTCCACTTCACATCGCTTATTGAGTTGGAACTGGACTTTAGCGACCATGAAGAGTTGGAGTTTGCCGACAGGACCGAGCTTTGCCAATTGGCGGATAACATTGAGGCGGTCATCTCCCGCCTTGTACACTCGTTCAGCGTAGGAAATGTAATAAAGAATGGAGTTCCCGTAGCCATTATCGGTGAGACAAATGCCGGGAAATCTACCCTGCTCAATGCGTTGTTGAACGAAGACAAGGCCATTGTGAGCGACATTCACGGCACCACGCGAGATGTCATTGAGGACACCGTAAACATGGGTGGAGTCACGTTTCGTTTTATTGACACGGCAGGCATCCGGGAGACGAATGACACCATTGAAAGTCTGGGCATAGAACGCACGTTCCAGAAGTTGGAACAGGCCGAAATTGTGCTCTGGATGGTAGATGCAACGGATGCCGCTTCGCAAATCAACCAATTGTCCAAGCAAATACTTCCGCGTTGCGAAGGGAAACACTTGATTCTTGTATTCAATAAGGCAGATTTAGTGACCGATGCTTCAAGCGTCGTCCCTGCCGGTTTTCCTGACAATGTTCAATCTATTTCTCTATCAGCCAAACGGAGGACAAACATCGATGAATTACAACAAATATTGATAAGTGCGGCTAATCTTCCATCGGTGACACAGAACGATGTAATCGTTACAAATGTTCGTCATTACGAGGCTCTTACGCATGCTTTGGAAGCGATAAAACGTGTACAAGAAGGGTTAGCAAGCAATCTATCCGGGGATTTCGTGTCTCAGGACATCAGGGAGTGCATTTTCCATTTAAGCGATATTGCGGGAGAGGTGACTAATGACATGGTATTACAAAATATATTTGAACATTTTTGCATCGGCAAATGATGGCTTAGAAACTGCCATAACCAATTATAACCATTTAGAATAAAGTCGCTGTATTTCAGCGGCTTTTCTATTTTAACACTTTCTAATCCTTATTTGGTAGTAACGGTTTTTATCCATATTTTTCTATCATATTTCTACCGCGACACAAATTCACGGTTAGCCCGAATGTCACAATGACGCATTAGTTGACGTGTGTTGACAATGGTTTACATGTGTTGACAAAATCCGGGAGAAATAAGGAGAAATTATCCCCAATATAAACGAGGAAAATATGGAAGTAAGAAAGATTTGTCAATGGTGTGGAAAGCCATTTATAGCTCAAAAGACAACGACCTGCTATTGTAGCCATCAGTGTTCCAATCTTGGCTACAAAGAACGCATTCGGGAACGCAAGCGGCAGCTGAAACGGTCGCAAGAATTACTGCAACCTCGACAAGCTGCCGAGGGACAGGATTTCTTCTCTTTTGCCCAAGCTGCAAAACTTATGGGCGTAACTCGGCAATACATTTATAAGTTGGTAAAGGAATCCAAACTTCGCGCTTCAAGAATTAGCGGCAAGAAGTCGCTAATCCGTCGTGCGGATATTGAGTTGATGATGAAAACCAAACCTTATGAACGTATCATGCCCAAAGAAGATTTCGATATCTCCGAATATTACACCGCCGAAGAGATTGCAGAGAAATACAAGGTCAACGCCAAATGGGTGTGGACTTATACACGGCAGCACAAAGTGCCAAAGGTGAGAATACGCCAGTTCAATTATTACAGCAAGAAGCATATTGATGCCGCCTTTGCCAAATACGAGGTAGATTCCGACTTGACCGAATGGTACACGCCGGAGGAAATTCAGGAGAAATACGACATGACACGTATCGCCATCCGTTCGCAGGTGTATCGTAATAATATCCCATCCAAGAAAGAACATGGGCAGATATACTACTCCAAACTGCATTTCGATCTGTCAAAGACATCGGAACAAGAAAGCAAGGCAGAATACTACACTGTCAAGGAAGCGATGGAGAAATTCAAGCTGTCCCGTGATTCAGTCTATGGCATTCTGCAATTCCACCAAATCAACCGGGAGAAAAACGGACGGTTTGTCAGATTCTTGAAAGTAGAGTTTGACCGGGTGATGGGTGTTCGTAAATAGCCTTATTTGCAGCTATTTTATGGCTATCCATAAATTATTCTAAAATTAATCTCTGCAGAAAATCATCTGCATGATTACATGATAGAGTTTTGCCAGCGAATTAGTAATAATCAAAAATATACCACTATGCATGAATGCAAAACAGTAACATTAAGGACACGTCCGCTAAAAGGCAGGATGTTGTCTTTTTATCTGGATTATTATCCGGGGTATCGAGACAAGGAAACAATGAAGGTTATCCGTCATGAATCACTTGGCATATATATCTATGCCAATCCGAGAAACAAGCGTGAGCAGAACTTCAACGAAGCGATGACCGAGAAAGCCGAGGCTATTCGTTGCCGCCGCTTTGAATCTGTCGTTAATGAACGGTATGATTTCTTCGACAAGTACAAACTAAAGGGGGATTTCTTGGAGTACTACCGCAAGCAACTCCGCAAACACGACCAGAAATGGGAGTTCGTCTATCTCCATTTCAGCAACTTCGTACATGGCAAATGTACTTTTGAGGAGATTGACATCGACCTATGTAACAAGTTTCGGGAATACCTGCTGAATGCCAAGAAATTAAGGCGCAACGGACGTATCACACGCAACTCCGCATCAGGATATTGGTCTACTTTCAGAGGATTCTTGAAAATACTCTATCGCAATGGAATGATAAAGACTAATGTCAATGACTTTTTGGAAAAGATTGAGACAGAAGACACCATGAAAGAAGCCTTGTCCGTCGAAGAGTTGTACCTATTAGCTGAAACGCCATGCAAAAAGCCTATCGTGAAAATCGCATCGCTGTTTTCATGTATGACCAGCTTGCGCATCAGTGATATTCTCGCCCTATGTTGGGAAGACATTGTAGACTACTCTGCCGGAGGGAAATGCGTACATATCATTACGCAGAAGAATAAAACGGAAGACATCATTCCCATCAGCGAGGAGGCATTAGGGCTTATAGGTTACAGTTCCGAGAAAAAAGGTCTGGTATTCAATGGACTTATGCGTAGTTGGACACAAGCCCCCAT
>OGIE01002219.1_pt1 | contig 24640 bp, 19 predicted proteins | sample 1571581 | NCBI WGS metagenome assembly OGIE01 (sample SAMEA2582021, study PRJEB24529) | metagenome | biome: Human gut stool | place: China | collected 2011
GTGATAACCAAATGACGGTTTCCAGATAACTCCTGCAACATACGGATCGCATCGGTACGATCTACGGGCTTACCTAAAATCTTATCGTGAATGCAAACTACCGTGTCAGCTGTCACCAACACCTCGTCAGGCTTCAACTCCCCCCGGAATGCTTCCGCTTTCACCCGCGATAAATATTCCGGTACTTTTTCTAAAGCCAATTCACGAGGATACGTTTCCTCGATATCTTTTAGCCTGATTTCAAAAGTAAACCCTGCATCTTTCATTAACTGCTGTCTTCGTGGCGACGCGGATGCCAATATTAATTTATAGTTTTTAATTGAATACATTTCCCTATTATTCACATAGTTTACAGAACACGCTCACCCCTATACACAAAACCATGATTAACCGGATCATCCGTAATTGGAATTTCATCCGGTCGTTTTTTAATACCGAGTAACCATACACTAGATACGGGATAATCAGAGCGATAACAAAATAGCTCCATATTACCGGAGTACAAATAAAGCCTACCAGTAAAAAAGCGATCAAAGAAAGAATTGCGACGGCTATCAGGGCGATAATGATCTTCCGGGTTGTCGGGATTCCGTACTTCACGGGCAGGGTGACAATATCATCAGCCCGATCACCATTAATACTGTATATATCTTTGTTTATTTCATAGATCAACATGTTGATAAAAAGGAAGAACGAGAAGCATAACGTCCAGTTAAAAACGTATGCAAAGCCCACGTGAGTCTTCAACACGACTTCCGAATAAACATCACTTAGTAATGGGATTTCAAAGGTAATCACCGTAAGCGGTATCAACCCGGCTAAAACGGCCACGACCAGATTTCCCCACAAAAAACGTTTTTTGATCCGAGAAGAATAAAACCATAATATCAAGGATATCAGTAAAAATAGCAACACGATCTCACCGTGATTCACTTTCCATGCGAGATAAGCGGCTATTCCAACGGCCACAACATTCAGAATCGAATGAAGGGTAATGGCTGCCCGACGACTGATCGTTTTACCCACGATTACGGGTCTGTTACCGGAAATCCGGTCTGCTTTCGTGTCGAAATAATCATTTATCACGTAAGCGGCTGAAACTAGACAACATACCGCAATTACCAAAAGAGAGAAATCCCCGTCCGGCATTTGTAAGGTGAACCCCGCCTTGTCCAACACGGGCTGGATGACAAAAAAGCGCATGGCATACATCGTGAATGCCGTGAACGCTATTGTTCTGAGTCGTATTAACTTGAAAATTTCCAACATCTGATATTATTTCATTTTCAAATTCTTAGATTTTAGAATCCCACGATTACATACATTTCACGTAACAGTGAGTATCCATCCATTCGCCTTTGGCTTTTAGCACCTGAGCGACAACATCCCGCACACAACCGAGTCCTCCCGGCGTGTCTGAAATGTAACGTGAAATGGCTTTTATTTCCTCGCACGCATCCGAGGGACACACGGGCATACCCACGATTTGCATGACATTGTAGTCCGGTATATCATCCCCCATGTACATCACGTTCTCCGGATCAAGATTATATTTTTGAAGAAACTCGTTCAAGGCTTCCACTTTATTGGCAACCCCAAGATACACGTCCTTCACGCCTAGTTTTTCAAAACGTTCCCGAACTCCTGGAGCCTGTCCCCCTGAAATAATACAAACCGGATAACCTTTCTTGGTACAATACATCATGGCGTAACCATCTTTCGTACAAGATGTACGTACCAAATCACCCTCTGAAGTGATATTCATTTCGTGACGGGAAAACACTCCATCCACATCAAATGCGAATGCTTCAACCTTTTTTAATTCTTCCTTGAACAACTTCATACTATATCTTTTTTATCTAGTTTACCACAATGTGGGCATATCAATTATTTCTATCGGGGGGATCTTTTGTTCTTCCGTATCTTCTTTATCCTGAGATTCCCGGATAGCCTCCGATAACATCGTGTATATTTTCAATAACTCTTTATCTCCTTTCAGCATGTTTTTGTGCATACTCATGATACTTTCATCCCCTCGTCTGGCCGGTCCCGTCTGGGCTTCTTCCGGACTTAATAGCATCACCTTGTGGGCTGTCTCGAAAATTAACGGACGCAACATCGAGAAAGGTAATCCACTATTTTCTAACAATTTTCCGGCCACACTATACAAATAATTCGGGAAATTACAAGCGAAGACTGCGGCCAGATGCAATTCTTTACGCTGGGCAGAATTGATTTCGTATATTTTATCCGATAACTTTTCTGCCATTCTTTTTATTCTACTCAGCACGGAAGCGCTATTCCCTTCAATACACAAGGGGATTTCCCTGAAATCCAATTCCCTTTTCTTGGAAAAAGTCTGTATAGGGTAAAGTACCCCGTAGTGCCGAGCGAAAGACTTGAAAACATCTATAGACTGACTTCCGGAAGTGTGCAAAATCAACGCATCATCTTTCATTCTAATCGTCTTAACAATAGAAGGTAGCACGTCATCACTTACACTATATATATAAACATCTCCATCCGGGTAAATTTCGTTGATTTCTGCCGTGTATGAAATACCGGTCTTCATTCCCAGTTGCCGAGCCGCATCAAGCGTCCGACTGTATATCTGGCACAAATTCTCTCCCGCTTTCAAGAGAGCGGCAGCTAAATGATGAGCGACGTTTCCGGCCCCGATCAATATGATTTTATCTTGTTGTTCCATCATTAATAAGCGATATTTTTAGGAGGTAACACACCACTTTTAATAGCTTCCAAAAGTCGTTCACAAGCATTGCATATATCTTCATAGAAAACCTCGGAAATTAAAACCAGCTTACCGTCTGCCATCTGTAAATGTTTATATCCTTTGGTATTCTCCGCTTGATTCAACAGGATCAAATCGTTTCCCGGGATAAAAGTGTGCGTCATTTGGTTGCGAAGTTTATCATACAAGAAACAATTGTCATTCAACAAACGATAACGCCCCCCGAATAGTTTTTTCACGCCTAACGAAAAACGTTTGGCAGACTGTCCTTTGGCTTTCATGGGTTTGTTGTCCAAGAAACTTCCCAAAACTTCAATAGCTTGTCCCATAATAACAAATTGCATGTATGACAATCCCACTCCTTGCAATTTAGCAATCTCATTTACAACGACTTCTTTTAGGAAATGCTCTATTCGTTCTATTTGTTCTCGTGTTTCCATATATCAGCCAAAAGTAGCGTAAATTATCGAAAGTTACAAGACATATCAGGGCAAACGCTTCAAAACGCTTTGCCCTTCAAGTCAAAAGTTTGTAAAGTTCATAAAGTCTGTAAAGTTAATGGACCCTACGGGCGCTTTGTCCACGATAGCTAAGCTGTCGGTAAGCCTCGTCCGAAGGACACTCGTTACTTTATGGACTTTAGATGCCAAGGCATGACTTTATGGACTTTACGGACTAGTACGAAAGCGTTTTGACGCATTTGCCTTAATCTTCCGACAAATTTTCTGAACATTTCCGGGAATATAATCGTTTTAAAACATAAATTCGCGATCCATGAAAGGAGATAAACACATGATGCTATTTAATAATAAACCGATTGATAATAAAGAATATTCTGAAGAAATATTAAATCAGGGACTCAGTATTTACGAGGTATGTCGAGTTTTTAGAGGGAAGGTTATATTTCTGAATGATAATCTATTGAGACTTGATAATTCAATCAAAAAATCAAGTCTTGACATTAATCTGAAGTCTTTGCATGTGGAAGACAAGTTAAACCGGTTGATTCAACTTGAAAATATCAAAGAAGGTAATATAAAATACGTACTTCGGATCACCTCTTCCGGCATTGATGAATACGTGTACCAGATAAAACATTCTTATCCCGCCGAAGAGGCTTACCAACACGGAGTTGACACGGTAACCTGCCGAGCCATGCGAGAAAATGCAGAAGTTAAATACATCAATTCCGGTTTACGAGAAATGACGAATCAGATTTTACAGGAAAAAGGTGTTTACGAGGTTTTACTGATCGACGAGGACGAATGTATCACAGAAGGTTCTCGCTCTAACGTATTCTTTATCCGGGATAACACGTTGTATACGGCTCCTCTTCCCTATGTATTACCCGGAACCAGCCGAAAACGGGTACTAAATATCTGCCAGGAAGACAAGCTCAACGTTATCGAGAAATGTGTGAATTATAAAGATATCGCGACTTATGAAGCGGCCTTTATCACGGGAACTTCCCCACTGGTGTTACCCATTGCCCGAATTGATGGAATTGCCTTTAATCCGCATCATCCGTTGCTGATGAAAGTTATGGAACGTTACTTCGATTTACTGAGTAAGAATTTTTAAGGGTGTTTTACATGCAATTATTTTGAAAGCACACACTTTTTTATTAATATTGCCCACGTAATGTTCTTTTGTCATAGAATATTACGTTTTTTTCTTTTAATTGCATGTAATGAAATACACGATATTAGTTATACTATTCTTTCTAATCATCAGTTTTAAACCCTGGAAATCTTACACGGAAGAGATTCAGGTAGAAGAAGATATTCCTCAAGACACGCTTACCGTGGCCATTCACGATTTGTTCAATAATGAATATTCAGATCTTATTGAAACAAAACGTTTAGATCAAACCATTGAACGTTTTATGAATCAATGGGAAATAAAAGGAGCTTCTTTGGCAATCATGAAAGATGGCAAGTTGATTTACAGTAAAGGTTACGGTTATGCCGACGAGGAAAATGACGTGAAGACCGACGTGAATCATATTTTCCGGATTGCTTCTGTCTCCAAGTTAATCACGGCGGCAGGGATCATGAAACTGGTTGAAAACGGGAAACTATCTAGAGGATAAAGTTTTCGGTGAAGATGGAATATTGAACGACACGACACTTTATGCTCCAATAAAAGACAAGCGGACAAAAAGCATCACCGTGGAAAACCTGTTGCGTCATCAAGGCGGTTTTACCAATCGTATGGGTGATCCCATGTTCTGCCCGGTAGATATCGCAAAAAAAATGGATGTCCCCGCTCCTGCAGACCTGAACACGACAATCAAATTTGTTTTATCCCGACAGCTCGGCTTCACCCCAGGGACAAGTACAAGTTATTCTAACGTGGGTTATGCCATTTTATCCAAGATTATAGAAGAAGTAACAGGAGAAGATTACGAGCATTTTATTCAAGATAACGTGTTATTTCCTGCGGGATGTTACGATATGCATCTGGCCCATAATCTTTACGAAGATCGTTACCAGAACGAAGTGAGATATTACGAACAAGCTGATGCCGATCTGATTCGTTCATGTGATGGCAAAGACACGCTAGTATATCGTTGTAATGGTGGAAACAATATAGAAGGACTTTACGGAGCCGGAGGTTGGGTTGCCTCTCCTACCGAGTTATTACGCTTTCTTTCGGCGATTGACGGCGACGATCTATACCCGGATATACTTTGTAAAGAAAGCGTGGAAACCATGACGAAATGCGAGAAAAACGCCCTGCCCATCGGTTGGATGAACACGAATGCCCGGGGAGATTGGTGGCGTTCTGGAACTTTAGCGGGTACAAGTGCCATGTTAAAGCATCAACAGAATGGTTTTAGTTGGGCATTTGTCACGAACACGAGTAATTGGACTGGTCCCCGCTTTCCGCATAAGATAGAGGATATGATGGCCCGGGCCATGGATCGGGTGAAAGAATGGCCAGACAGGAATTTATTCGACCCGGATTATTGCAAAGCATTTGAAGATGCGAAGAAGCTATTGGCAAACGAAAAAAGTATTACCTCGACATCTGTGTATCCCGATAACATCTGATGTATGATTTTACTCGATCGTGATATTATTTTAGCTCCCAATGCATTTAAAGGTAGCTTGAATGCATTTGAGTTTTGTAAAATTTTATCTACCGAACTTGAAGAATGCGGACTCCACACAATTTCTCTTCCAATGGGGGATGGCGGTGACGGTACGGCCGAAATTATAGCCTACTATCTAAAAGCCGCTCCGATCAAAATATCTACCCGGGATGCACTTGGACGTGAACGCCTTGCTTCATATTATTTAAAAGGCGATACGGCGATAATAGAACTGGCGGAAGCCTGTGGCTTGAAACATCTAAAAAGAGAAGAATACGACATCTTAAACACGAATACGGGCGGATTTGGCATACTGATCAACCACGCGATTTCACAGGGAGCAAAAGAACTCATTCTATGTGTCGGGGGAAGTGCCAGCGTAGATGGAGGAACAGGAGCACTTCGGGAAATGGGTTTGACAATTGTAAAAGAACAAGAGATTTACAGGAACGATGTTCTAGATATTAAAGATATTAACACGAGGGTCTTACAGCAACGGTTTAAAGATATCCACATGACTATATTATGCGATGTTGACAATCCGCTTTGTGGCCCGGAAGGAGCTGCCGCCGTATTTGGTCCACAAAAAGGAGCGTCACAAGAACAAGTTGTCATGTTGGAACAACAATTATGCAAGTGGGCCAATCTATTAAAAGTACATACCGGGCAAGAACTCCTTCAATTAAAGCATGGTGGTGCTGCAGGAGGAATAACCGCAGCCATGTTCGCCCTGTTAGGAGCCCGCCTTGTTTCCGGTTCCGAATATTGCCTTTCTCTCTCCCATTTTCATGACCATCTCCCTCATGCCGGGGTCGTGATTACCGGAGAAGGCAAAATTGATGTACAGTCACTCTATGGCAAGATTCCGGGAACGATTGCCTCCTTGTGCCGGGAGCAAAAAATCCCGGTTTACGCCGTGGTTGGATTAGCGGAAAAACAGGCCATTCCTTTCTTTGACAAAGTATTTACAATGACCCAATATGCCCGTACCGTGTATGATTCTATTGCAAATGCCCCAGATTATCTGAAAATCATAGCTCAAGCCATAATTGACACTCTTTATTCATCCGCTTATTCGGATTGATTCTCTATAAGAAATAAATTATCACTTTTTCTTTGAGTTTTGCTTACAATTTATAAATTTTGCAGCCTCAAAACGTGCGAAAAAGAATAATTATTAATATTAAAAATAACAATTAACACTATGTCATTTAAAATTCTTGCGATTAACCCCGGTTCAACATCTACAAAAATCGCTATCTTTGAAGACGAGACCGAGAAGTTTGTAAAGAACATCAAGCATTCTGCAGAAGAAATCGCTAAATTCGAAAACGTGGCTTCACAATTCCAATTCCGGAAAGACATCATCCTTTCCGAGTTGAAAAATGCCGGTTTCGATATTAACGAAATCAATGCTATTGTTGGAAGAGGAGGTTTAGTTAAACCTATCGAATCCGGTGTATATGAGGTGAATGAAGCGTTGATAAATGATTTAAACAATCCTCCTCTTGGTGAACACGCTTCTAATTTAGGCGGGTTGATCGCAAACGATATCGCAAAGTCTTTAAACAATGGTACAAAAGCATATATCGCTGACCCTGTTGTAGTTGACGAATTGCAAGATGTTGCACGTTTGACGGGACATCCGGAGTTTACCCGGGTATCCATTTTCCACGCTTTAAATCAAAAAGCTATCGCCCGTACCTACGCGAAGGAACTCGGAAAGAAATACGAGGACATTAATTTGATTATCGCCCATTTGGGGGGTGGTGTTTCTGTCGGTGCACATGATCACGGTCGGGTAATTGACGTGAACAACGCTTTGGACGGAGACGGTCCATTCTCTCCGGAACGTTCGGGAGCCCTCCCTACCGGACAATTGGTAAAACTTTGTTTCAGCGGTAAAAAGACAGAAGCAGAAATAAAGAAAATGTTGAAAGGTGAAGGTGGTCTGGTGGCTTATCTAGGAACAAACGACGCTTACGAGGTGGAAATGAAAGCCATAAAAGATCCGAAATATAAATTGGTACAAGATGCCATGTCATACCAGGTAGGTAAAGCTATCGGTGAAATGGCTGCCGTGTTGAAAGGTAAGGTAGACGGAATCCTGTTAACAGGAGGTATCGCACACAACCCCTTCCTCGTAGATTACGTGAAAGAAATGGTTGGTTTCATCGCCCCAGTGAAAGTATATCCGGGTGAAGATGAAATGAGAGCCTTAGCCATGAACGGATTAATGGTTCTTCGTGGAGAACTCTCCGGAAAAATTTACAAGTAATATAAGTTAGGATTAGACAGTAAATTGAAAGTCCGGGAATTAATGATCCCGGACTTTTTCAAAATAGGTTGACGAATTGTTCCATTATTCGTAATTTTGCATAAATTAAAAACCAAAACAATAAAATGAAAATTTCTATTTACTTCCTTAAAACGTTAAGTTTAGCACTTGCGTTTATGTTTTATAACAATTGTTGGGCAAAAGAGCCTGCTCCACAAGAACAAAAGGCGAAAATGAGTAAAGCAGAAAAAAAGGTTCAAAAAAAAGCAGAGACTTTTTTCTCTGATTACTTAACTGGTAATGTAAAAAAATTTGATGATAAAACCTCGATTAAACTGTCTGAGGTGAAACAAATGCAACATATTGTTTGGGAAGCATGGAAAAATGCTAACAATAACTTTGCAGAACAAAAATTAATTGATCTTGGGAAATTAGCAAGAGGGAAATCAGGACATTGGAATCTTCCGGCCGATCTGGAACCCAATGCTGTCATGCCCTATTATTGGGGAAGTAAAGGTGAGACGGCCCCCGAGGACGGTTATTCTTTATACTTGTACACGCACGGATCGGGAGATAAAAGTAGCGAATGGAAGACGGGACTTGCCATATGCCAGAAATTTGATGATGCTCCATCCATCTACTTTATACCGCAAATTCCCAATATGGGAGATTATTATCGCTGGTGGCAGAAGGCCAAACAATTTGCTTGGGAAAAAATGTTACGTTTAGCCTTTGTTTCCGGGAAGGTTAACCCGAACAAAGTATATTTCTTCGGAATATCCGAGGGTGGATACGGTAGTCAGCGTCTGGCCTCATTTTACGCCGATTATCTGGCAGGAGCCGGCCCCATGGCAGGTGGTGAACCCTTAAAAAATGCACCTGCTGAGAATTGTCGGAATATTGCTTTTTCTTTACGGACCGGAGCGCTCGACAGAGGATTTTACCGGAATAAACTCACGCAATACGTGAAAAATGAATTCGACCGGTTAGAGAAATTGAATCCGGGAAGTTTCATCCATAGCGTTGAACTGATCCCCGGTATGGGGCATGGTATTGATTATCGCCCCACTACCCCCTGGTTGAAACAATATACCCGTAATCCCTATCCGAAAACGGTAAGTTGGGAAAATTTCGAGATGGATGGAATATATCGTAAGGGATTTTACAACCTGTTCGTTACGGAACGTTCGAATGATGATACAAAATCCAGAACCTATTACGAATTAGATATAAAGGGAAATAATATTGATCTTAAAGTTGATCTTGTAACTTACAAACCGACTGAAATAGATCCGAATTGGGGAATAGAATTAGCATTCGAAAAGAGCTATCAACCAGCAACAAAGGGAAAAGTAATGATTTATCTATGCGAAGAGTTAGTAAATTTGGATAAAGAAATCACGTTAACAGTTAACGGCAAAGAAGTTTTCAAGGGAAAAGTAAAACCGGAACTCAAACATATCGTGAATAGTTGTGCAGCATTCTTTGATCCCGAGAGACTTTATCCGGCAGCAATAGAAGTTGATCTTACGAAATAAAATACTTCACAATAGGCTATCGAAATCAAACGATAGCCTATTTTCAATTTACACGTTAAGCAAACAAACCTAAACTCCTGCCCATGAAGAAAATCATTCTATTCCTTTGCCTACTGACGGGAACTATTACAGCTCAAAATACCAATAAGGGAAAATTCACTGTTCTCCAATGGAATATCTGGCAGGAAGGAACCATTATTCCGGGTGGTTACGATGCAATTGTAAATGAAATCGTTCGTCTAAAACCGGATTTCGTAACTTTCAGCGAGGTTCGTAACTATCACAACACCCGTTTTTGCGACCGGATCGTGCAATCCCTGAAAGAAAAAGGTGAAACTTATTATTCTTTTTACAGTTACGACAGCGGACTTTTAAGTCGGCATCCGATCACGGATTCTACCACCGTTTTTCCAGAAAAAAACGATCACGGAAGTATTTACAGAATGACTTCTCACATTGACGGGCATAAGATCGCAATCTACACGGCACATTTGGATTACTTGAACGATGCTTATTATAACGTGCGCGGTTACGATGGCTCTACCTGGAAACCCATCCCCATCCCTCAAACCGTGTTAGAAGTATTAAAAGTTAATAATGCTTCTTTACGGGATGATGCGATCCGTGAATTTATTGCAACCGCAAAAAAAGATATTGCCGAAGGTACAATAGTCATCCTCGGGGGAGATTTCAACGAACCCTCTCATTTGGACTGGATTCGGGAGACAAAAGACCTTTACGACCACAACGGTTTAATTATCCCGTGGACGGTGACATTAATCCTAGATAATAACGGTTTTATTGACACGTACCGTACTCTTTACCCCAACGTGCTGGATTATCCCGGCTTTACTTTTCCTGCTGATAACCCTCTAAGACCGGTAGAGAAACTAACATGGACACCAAATGCAGATGAAAGAGAACGTATTGATTACGTGTTTTATTACCCTCATAAGAACCTGAAATTGGAAGATGCCATTATCTTTGGTCCCAAGGGAAGTATCGTCAAAAGTCAACGTCTGGAAGAAACCTCGAAAGATCTATTTTTAAAACCTGAAGGAACTTGGCCCACGGATCACAAAGGTTTACTAGTCACATTCAAACTTGTAAAATAAATCGGGAGGATTAGCCTGAAATTTACCATCTCAGGCAATTCTCAACCATTAACATGATCCCCGTTTTCATCGCACGTTCATCCGGAGATAATTTGGGATTATGCAACGGGGGTAGGCTTTCCTGTTCCGGCGGACAGACTCCCAATACCCAAAAAGCACCGGGAATCTTTTCCAGATAAATTGCAAAATCTTCTCCCAATGTAAGATGATTCATCGTGATCACCTTAGTTTCACCGAAAAGTTCCGTGGCATTTTTCACTACAAATTTCGTCAATTGCTCGTCGTTCACGAGTACCGGTAATCCGTTCCATGTCTTATCCATCGTGAATGTACATCCGTATAAGGCACAGATTTCCTTGGATTTTTCTTCTATCAACTCAAATATTCGATAACGTAAAGCATTATCATGCGTGCGAACAGTCCCTAATACTTCCACCTTATCGGGAATCACGTTATTACATGTTCCACCGTGCACCGAAGTAATCGAGAGTACGGCCGGTACCAAGGGATCCCTGAATTTCGTGATCAGGGTCTGGTAAAACTGAATCAGGCAGGCCGTGGCTAATATCGGATCTGATCCCGCGTGAGGCATAGCTGCATGAGTTCCCTTCCCTTCCACAGAAAATATAATATTATCCGAAGAAGCAAAAAAAGCTCCCGGACGAATTCCGATAGTTCCGGTCGGTAAATTGGGAAAAATATGTTGTCCGAATATAGCTTGAGGCACAGGTGCTTTCAACAATTCGGGAAGTAATAAACGTGCCCCGCCGGGACGTTTCTCTTCACTCGGTTGGAACACGATCTTCACGGTTCCTTGCAATTCCTCTTCACGGGATTTAAGCACGATTGCAGCCCCTAGAACCATAGCCATGTGCATGTCATGACCGCAGGCATGCATCATCCCCTCGTTACATGAACTATAAGCTAATCCGGTTTCCTCTTTAACCTTTAAAGCATCCATATCAGCCCGAATAGCAACACACTTCTGCCCTTTTCCAAGGATAGCAATAATACCAGTCCCTACAACCTGATAAGGTATTTTATATTTATCCAAAACCCCTGTGATATAGCGTTGGGTTTCTACTTCCTGCATCGCAAATTCCGGATACTGGTGAAAATGACGCCTGAATTCAACGGCTAGCGGATAGATTTCTTCTACGGTCATATCATTATTCCTTTATATGTATCAGCACATTTGATAATATTGCAGTAAGAATATTATCTTATTTTTATCTGACAATTATCCAAACTGTCAATAATAGCCAAGGATTCAACATGAATTCCACGTTCCCTTAAAACTTCACCCCCGTGTTGGAATGCTTTTTCTATAATAAATCCCATCCCCACGAGTTGAGCACCTGCCTGTTGAATCAAATCAATGATCCCGTTCGCGGCATTTCCGTTCGCCAAAAAATCATCAATAAAAAGTACTCTATCTTCCTTACTCAAAAAATCTTTACTGATACAAACATTATATTCCCGGTCTTTTGTAAAAGATCGGATAGTTGTTGAAATCATGTTTTCCATCGTCTTCGGTTGCTTTTTCTTCGCGAAGACCACCGGTAATTCCAAAAGATACCCCACCATGATTGCCGGGGCAATACCACTAGCCTCGATCGTCATAACTTTATTGAAATCCTTGTTAGCAAAACGACGCACGAATTCAACCCCGATTGACTTCATCAGGATCGGGTCCATTTGATGATTAATAAAACTATCCACTTTTAAAATGCCACCTTCAAAGCATTTACCATCCTGTAAGATTCTTTTTTTGAGCAAATCCATATTCTGCCTGTACTTTTAACACTCCGGCAAAAGTACGAATAATAATTAGAAAATAGGAAATTAACGGACAACTTCATCCAGATCAACAATCACAATCTTATTATCTTGGGCATCATACAATTTATTTTCCACCCGTACTGCATTCTGACTTATCCGAAGATGTGCCCAGAATTCTCCTGAAGGATCAATAACAATAGATTCCTCCCCGCTGGCGATAAAATGATATCCCTTGTAAGTCAAATAAGACACGTGATATTCTTCTGGTTGAAGAATTTTTATACCCGTACCTACGCACAAAATATTCTGTTTCGCGGTAAGGATATAATAGTTCGTGCTATCCCGTTCGTGCAAACTTTTAAATTTAGAATTCTCTCGAACAAACGTAGACTCTCCGACAAAACACGTGGAGACATCTTTATCTTCCGGAAGCTGTATTTTAATTCCTTCCGTTGTATTTTGCAAAGAAGATTTTATCAAACATTGATCGAATAAAACACACAAAGAATCTTGCCATACTTGCACATGATTTACTTTACCTAAATCATGCGGGTACGCGGTAAAATATTTCTGGAGTCCGCTCTTTTTATCAAATGCAGCAATATAAGGTGTTCCCCATTTTTTTTTAACAACCCCTCTTACCGTACCCGATCCTTGATTGACCATATAGAGAGTACTATCTTGCGAGAACAGCAGAGATTCCCCGGTAGATTTTCTAGGTAATCCCCGCACCCAAAGAACCTTTCCGGCATGATCCAGACAAAACAGTCGGTCACATGAAGCTATATATATCTTCTCTCCCTCCACGTATATATTAGAAATAAATCCTTGCATGAATTCTTCCTCTCCTTTCGGGAAAGGTAATTCTTTCACGAAAATTTCATGCCGCCAGCCGGTCCCGTTCTTCATATTTATCGTGTACAGGGCATCGGCAGCCACGAGAATCACCGAATCATTCAATTCCCGCATGTCAGCCCAACTATATTTCGAATATATCTTTCTTTCCCATTCTTTCTTCCCCGTTCGTAAATTCAACCCTTCCAATTTAGATGCATCGGCAGACATATAATTACTCTTATATCCCATGGCAATTCCTAATTTCAAATGCACGTAAGTAATCATATTCCTATTATCCCACAGTTCGGTTCCTTTCGTACGATCAAAACAACGGGTCTTGAATTCTGATTTCAGCAACAAAGCATTCCCGAGCGGGGCCAGTTCTTCATACTCGTTATTAATATTTTCCCGCCACAAGGTTCTCTCTTTATCCGTATCCCAAACTAAAAGCGTTCCTTTATTTCGAGGATAACCGCCTTTAGAAAAATATTTCAATTGAACAAAAAGCGAATGCGTGATCGAGTCGGGATACAAATACCGGATTTGCCCGTCTAAAATAATTTCTTTTCCCGGAATATTCTCCTGACGCTGATAATTCCGTCCCACGATTCGGGCAACCGTCTCATTCCCGACATCTTTCTTTCCACGGGACTGTGCAAATACCTCCGGATAAATGATCAACAACATTCCCAACAATGCGAGAATCTTTGTCAAATGTGGCCCTGTAACCATAACTCTGAGTATTAAAGTTAATATCACTTTATGCCATTAATCTAACATATCTCCCGTGATAACTCCTTTCATTTTCATATCGAATTGATTATAATATAACAAAGATATAATAATGATTCTAAAAAAACAACCTATATAAGTTGTTTCCCTGTCCCCGAAATACAACAAGAGGATGAAAGTTTACTTTTCATCCTCTTGTTCAGGTTGGTGAGATCTATTGTTTATTTATGCTTTTCGATCCATAAACGAGCATTTACAAATGCTTCAATCCACGGACTGACTTCATCAGCTTCACGGCCTTCCGGGTAATATGCCCAGTTCCACGGCTGTAATGAACGTTCCAAGTGAGGCATCATAGCCAAATGACGACCGTCCTTGCTACAAATAGCTGCCGTGGCAAAAGGTGATCCGTTCGGGTTGGCCGGGTATGTATCATGAGTATATCGTATCGGAATATTATATTCGTCTTGATCGTAAGGCAGATAGAACTGTCCTTCTGCATGGGCGATCCATATTCCTAACCGAGAACCAGCCAATGACTTCAACATCACAGAATTATTCTCGACCACATCAACACTTATAAATTCGGATTCCAATTTGTGAGAGTTATTATGCAACATCTTCGCTTTCTCACAATGCTCCGGGTACACCAGATCAAGTTCCACCATCAACTGGCAACCATTACAAATACCCAAACTCAAAGTATCCTCCCGTTTGTAGAAATTCTCCAAGGCTAACCGGGCCTTTTCGTTATATTTGAATGCTCCGGCCCATCCCTTAGCGGAACCAAGTACATCCGAGTTAGAGAATCCACCCACGAAAACGATCAAATTCACATCTTCCAGTGTTTCCCGACCGGAAACAAGATCCGTCATGTGAACATCTTTCACGTCGAAACCGGCCAAATGCATTGCCCATGCAGTTTCACGCTCGCATTGACATCCCTTTTCCCGGATAATAGCCGCTCTCACGCCCGAAGGCTTCGTACGATTTATATCCAAACCGAATTGAGCACGCTTCCCGGTAAAAGAAGGAGCAAACTTGAATTTCAGATCGTGATGTTTATAGTTCTTGTATCTTTCAAGAGCCAATTCACTACCACTCTGGCGGCGATCCAACAAATAAGAGGTCTTGAACCACAAATCTCTCAAAGAAGGAATATCCAAGTTCAAAGTCTTGTTATCTTTCTTTATATTCATCTTCCCTGCTTTACCCAAACGTCCCAGGAAGTTATAAGCAACTCCCGCTTCGTCAAGAATAGCAGCTACTTTCTTGCAATCTTTAATTTGAATAAGCACACCCGGATTCTCTGCAAAAAGAATCTTTACCCAATCTTTCTCGGCCAGATACGAGAAGTCGATATCCAATCCCAAACGATTGTCGGCAAAACACATTTCCAACAAGGCTGTAACCATACCCCCCGCAGAAATATCATGTCCTGCCAGAACATAACCTTCCTCCACCAAACGTTGTATCGTGGTAAAAGCATTAGCAAAATAATCTGCATCCTTTACATCCGGAGTCACTTTGCCTACACGGTTTAAAATCTGGGCAAAACTGGAACCTCCCAATTGCAATTTATCAAAAGAAAAATCGACATACACGATTTCGGTGTCTGTATCCGGTTTTAAGACGGGAGAAACGATTTTCTTCACGTCAGTAACCTCTCCCACGGTAGATATAATCACCGTCCCAGGGGCATAAACCTTATCCTTACCATACTTTTGTGTCATGGAAAGAGAGTCTTTACCCGTGGGAATGTTAACACCCAACTCAATCGCGAAATCACTAGCAGCTTTTACAGCCTCATACAAACGGGCGTCTTCACCCGCATTCTTGCAAGGCCACATCCAGTTAGCAGATAAAGAAACTCCTTTCAATCCTTGTTCAATTGGGGCCCATACCAAATTCGTTAACGCTTCCGCGATAGCTAACCTAGAACCACAAGCCGGGTTTGCCAATGCAGTCACCGGAGCATGTCCGATAGAAGTGGCGATTCCTCTCTCTCCGTGATAATCTAATGCAACAGCCCCTAAATCGTTCAACGGCAACTGTAATGGTCCTGCACATTGTTGGCGAGCCACACGACCGGACACGGAACGATCGACTTTATTCGTCAACCAATCCTTACAAGCCACGGCTTCAATCTGCAACACCTGCTCGATATACTCCTCTATTTTATCTTCACTATATTCAATATCCGTAAAATGCTCTTTTACTGTTTTATCTTCCATAATCGTCTTCGGGGGATTACCGAACATATCGGTCATTTCCAAATCAATCGGTTTCTCTCCCGTTCTCCCGTCTTCGAAAACGAAACGATGATCCCCGGTTGTTTCTCCGATCACGTACATCGGGGCTCGCTCGCGATCTGCCACCCGTTGCAAGGTTTCTACATCTTTTGCTTTCATCACGAGTCCCATACGTTCTTGTGACTCGTTTCCGACGATTTCTTTATCCGACAACGTGGGATCCCCGATAGGCAATTTCTCCAGATGAATCAATCCCCCGGTCTCCTCTACCAACTCGGACAAACAGTTCAAGTGACCTCCTGCCCCGTGATCATGAATAGAAACAATCGGATTCATGTCACTTTCAGCCATAGAACGAATAGCATTGCATACCCGACGTTGCATTTCCGGGTTAGAACGCTGCACGGCATTCAACTCGATTGCATTGGCAAACATTCCGGTATCCACGGAAGAAACTGCGCCTCCGCCCATTCCGATGCGATAATTATCACCACCCAATAACACCACTTGCTCGCCCACTTCCGGGGTGTGTTTCATCGCTTGTTCTTTATTTCCGAAACCGATACCTCCCGCTTGCATGATCACTTTATCATACCCGTAAGTTTTCTCGTGTTCTTCATGTTCAAAGGTCAGAATTGAACCCACGATCAGAGGTTGACCGAATTTATTTCCGAAATCGGAAGCCCCGTTAGAAGCCTTGATCAGGATATCCTCCGGAGTCTGGTACAACCATTTTCGCGGATCAATAGCAGACTCCCAAGGACGATCTGCATCCAGACGTGGATACGAGGTCATGTACACGGCCGTTCCGGCTAACGGAAGAGAAGCCTGTCCTCCCGCGATACGGTCACGAATCTCACCACCGGAGCCAGTTGCGGCCCCGTTAAAAGGTTCTACCGTCGTTGGGAAATTATGCGTTTCCGCTTTCAAAGAGATAACCGTATTGATATTTTTCTGTGTGTAAAAATCCGGTTTATCCTGTGATACCGGGGCAAATTGCACGCTAGCCGGTCCTTCGATGAAAGCGCAATTATCTTTATATGCTGAAACAATCCGGTTCGGGTTTGTTTTCGACGTTTTCTTGATCATGGCAAAAAGCGATTCTTCTTGCTCCTCCCCGTCAATAATAAATCTACCGTTAAAAATCTTATGACGGCAATGTTCGGAATTTACCTGTGAAAAACCGAATACTTCCGAATCCGTCAACCGACGGTTCAATTTTTTACTCAATCCCTCCAGGTAGGAAATCTCTTCCTCGTTCAACGCCAAGCCCTCCTGTTGGTTATATGCCCGGATATCCTCGATATACACGATTGGATCCGGTTTTTTATCAATTGTAAACGTGTCCTGATCCAGCCCTTTATACAATGCTTGAAGCATCGGATCAAAAGCCGCTTTCTCACTTTCCACACGAGTAAACTCTTCAATTCTCAGAATCCCGGAAATTCCCATATTTTGAGTAATTTCCACGGCATTAGTACTCCACGGGGTAATCATTTCCCGGCGGGGTCCCACGAAAAAACTCTCCAATGAATCGCTTTGTACCTTTTTAGCGTCACTGAACAACCATTCCAATTTACTTACATCTAAAGGATTTTCCGCTTCTTTATAGTGTACGGCATACACTGTTGCATCTTTCTGATAGAATACTATAGCCATGTGCTTTATTTGTTTATTTTCAACTACACGTATTTGCACCGCGAATATAATAAAAAGCGGGCAAATAACCGTATTTGATTTTAGATTTCAAATTATTGATTTATTTTTTCTAAATACTCTCGCGTGAAGATTCGACGACTCCAAAATGTTTGCATGACCCCGCGTAAAGCTAGATAAACCAGAAAGGCTAACCATAACATATGATTATTGGTTGCGCCTGAAAAAACGTAATATATCAGGAAAAAGCTCCCGGAAGCAACAAGCATGGCCCATAGCATATACCGTGTTGCCGTGGCTCCGATAAGAATACCATCCCAGAGAAAAGCCGCGAATCCGGCCAAAGGAATAGCCAATACCCAGTAGAAATAGTGGCTTGCGGTTTGAATCACGACCTTGTCATTCGTCAACAAGCCAAGAAAACCCTCTCCACCAATCATATACAACAACGTGAATAACAAAGACAATCCGACGCCCCACCCGAATAAAGCCCGTACGGCACGACGCAAACGAACCAAATCGCAAGCCCCGACATAACGCCCCGATAACGCTTCCCCGGCATAAGCAAACCCGTCCATGATATAAGAGAACAACGTGAACAACTGCATGAGCAACGTGTTAACGGCCAGAATCACATCTCCTTGTCTTGCCCCGGTTGAAGTAAAAAATGTAGTCACCCCGATCAAACAAAGCGTGCGTAAAAAAATATCCCGGTTCACGGCAAAAAAACGCCGCATGGCAAGCAACTGAAGACTTCCTCGCAAATGAATATATGTTCTCAAATCTTTGAAATTGAAGAACCAAAGCCCGATAGCCATTAAGACCCCGCTATACTGCGCGACCACGGTTCCCCATGCAACACCTTCTACCTTCATTCCCAGCAAAAAAACAAAACAAGAACTACATGCAATGTTAATCACGTTCATTATAATCGCTATATACATCGGGTAACGGGAATTCTGCATCCCGATAAACCATCCCGTGAAACCGTACTGGGCCAATACAGCCGGAGCCCCCCAAATACAAATCCGGAAATAGGTAACCGCGTATTGCTCGACTTCGACACTCGTATCCAACAAGCGAAAAGCCAATCGCTCGATAGGATACTGTAACATCAACATGGCTAACGCCGAAATCAATCCCACGCTCACGGCTTGAACCAACACCCAAACCTCGGCTTCGGGATCTTTTCGCCCGTAGGCTTGCGAGGTCAACCCGCTAGTACCCATTCGTAAAAAGCCAAAATTCCAATATAAAATATTGAACAACAATCCTCCCACTGCTATAGCACCAATAAAAGCGGTTGCCCCCAAGTGTCCGACAATCGTCACATCAACCAATCCCAACAAGGGAACGGTAATATTTGACACGATAGAAGGAATAGCAAGACGAAGTATTCTACGATTCATTGCTTGTACCCGATTGTATTCCGTTCTGATATCATACTATCCAACAGGGTTGGAGTAAACATTTCCACGTCCTGCATCGTGATCGAATGCTTGTGTTCCGTGTCGCCAATCTTCCCGTTTTTAGCCAAACGCTGCACCCGGTTCCGGATCATCATTTCAGCCACCAACTTCACTAACCGTGCGCTGGCATGGCTACGCTTCTTATTCGTCACGATATAAGATATAAATTGCTTCATGTGCTGTTGGGCCGTCCGGGTCATTCGTGTATGATCCGTCGCCAGATCACGTTTCAATATCTCCATCAATTGATCTTCCGTATAATCCTCAAAAACAAGAATATTAATCATATCCGAAACCTTTTCTACTTCATCATTGATAATCTGACGAGGCGAGTCTTGCTTGGCATATATCACGTTATAGGCACCCGGTTGTGTTGCCAGTTGATTCACCAGTATAGCCCTTACCCGATCCCGGAATCCGGGAATCTCGTTCAAACTGCTTGAATCTTCATCAAAGAAGAAAAGTCCCCCCTTAGATTGCAACAATGCCATCCCGATACTCTGAACGGCATCTTCCTCCGTGAGTCCGATCAAGCGTTCCACTTTAAAGCTCGTCACCACCCCCTTATCAACAATCCCCATCGCTTTGTAAATACGGGCAATAATGCGGGCAACCGTTCCTTTACCCATTCCGGAATTACCCGTGAAACACCATTGTAAAGACAAACGCGTGTTCAACTTAATGCCTTGTTGGTTATAATGGCGGGCTAAATTAACAAAATCATGAATTTGTTTTTTCATCTTCGCCTGCCCGACCATGTGATCCAAATCCTTCAATGCCGCCGCGATCTCCTTTTCATCAAACGTATCTTTGTAAGAATTCGGCAATTCTGAAGTTGCAGCCGGAATATCGGCAGCCATTAACGTCGTGATTTCCTTGCGGGTTAATTCCCGCTCCTTTCTGATCTTCATCGTGCGAGCAGATAGGTTATGAATGGCTTTATCTACCATCTTCTCGACAAAAAGAGCGTTTCCAAAATATTTATCCCGCTCCTCGCACACCTGAGTCACCAATGCTTTGAAAGCCTCCTTTGCTTTCGGATGTAACGTGTAATTTTTCTCCGCGATTTTTTGAACAGCAATCTCCATTAACTCGTCCGGCGTGTAATCCGCAAAATGAAAATGGTACGGGAAAAGAGTCTTCACTTTCGGATTACTTGCTAACGCTTTTTCCATTTCATCCGGATCACCACTCAAAATAACAATTGTATCCCCGTTATCCGTGGGTGACAACTGGGAAAATATAACCCCCAATGCAGCCGCTCCCACGTTATCCTGGAATAAAGTATGCGCGTCTTCCAAGAAAAGAATACCTCCCCTGGCCTGCTCAAAAATATACATGGCAATCTGTTGAGGCGGAATAGAACCGTCCCCGACAATCTCCCCACGACTTCGGACAATCACGTTGGAAGTCTCCAGTATACCAGCCGACTCGAATATTTCCCCAAGCATTCGGGCTACCGTGGTCTTTCCGGTTCCCCGATTCCCGGTAAACAACATATGTAACGGGGGAACAACATCCGCGTAACCGTGTTTTTGTCTTTCCCGAATAAAATAGACATAATTAATATAGCTTATTAAACTATTTTTCAATTCATTCGACCCGATCATTTCATTGAACAGATCAAGAGATTTATTCGGATCCGGTTCTTCAAAAGTCTCGATATCATCCGCTTGAATCAACATCATATCTTCTTTCGAACGAGTCCCGTCATGACTTGTCATCAAGCGTTTAGCCATACGGGAAGCGGCATCCTCCAAACGATCCTCGATAAACCGACCGTTGGAAAAGCCGGAATCTTTCACCGTGCAGCAATCTTTCAACATATCGAAAAACTTGTCTTCAGCTTCAGGAGTAAACTTGAATTGTCTTTTTATCAACATCTGTCGGGTAATATCCATCAACTCATCGGCCGTATAGTCATCAAAAACGAACTGATTCGGGAAACACTTCTTCATCCCGGGAATCCCGCTCGCCAATGCTTGCAGATCCGTGCTATCCCCTGCCATGATCACTAATAATGCCGGCTGTTCCTGTTCTAATATATTCAACAACGTGTTGAATATCCGGATAGCCGGATCATTGGGGTCATTTGTCGGGTAAAGTTCATCGGCATCTTCAATAAAGAGAACTCCCCCCAGACATTTCGTGATAGCTTCCCGAATTAATTGCTCTTCCATCGTGTAACCCGGACGAGTAAAATCTTCCCTTCGATATTGATGTACTTTACCATTCGCCAAGACTCCCAAATGATAAAAAATCTTTCCAGTAATCTCCGCGACCGTATGTTTTCCCGTTCCCGGATTTCCCATAAACACCATATTCATCAGGGGCAATTTGTCGCTAAACCCGTTTTCCTGACGCATTTTCACGAACTCGGCCAACTCGTAGATTCTCGTGATTTCTTCTTTTACCCGGCGTAATCCCACCAGTTGATACAAACTGGACAAAGCCTCTTCCTTATCCTGAGGTGCAATTTCCGCCGATGTTGAAGTATCTTTGGACACCCCGTTTACAATGGCAAGCTCATCCGAAAAATCGTATGGAATATCCTGATCTCCGATGACAAATTTTAATTGCATGACAGATTGGTCAAAACATAACAATTCAACCTTATACTCCCCTTCCGTCCAAAAATTCTCTAATCCCGCTCCCAGATCTATCGCGAAACAAAGCAAACGTTTCCCGTCACGATTCGGAATATAATAATTCCCTTTTGCCACACGGCTTGCCTTCATTCTTCCGTTCGTGTCGAATATATTGATAATGAATTCGTATGTCCACTCGTGAGCCAAATAATTTTCCGCGACAAGATAAAAACGGACATCCGTTAATCTCTCCATGGCCAATGCCCGGTAAGAATGAGGACGTTGCACGTCGGGAGCTTCCTCCACGCATTTATCAAAACCAACATCCAACAGCTTGAAATAATCCCGGAAATAATCATGCGGTTCCAGAAAATGAATTTCATCCGACAAACCGGCCTCCCCATTTATTACGATCTGTGCCCGGTACACGCCTTCCCGAAACGTGAAATCCGTGAAGTCTTCTGCCGAGAATGTAGTGGTAAAATGGAAAAGGGACTCCGTTTCCGGAATGACAATCTTTCCCCCTTTTTGTGCCACCGCGACCGGTTGTTTGCCGTTCATATAAAACAAAACGGCAACGATCTCAGCCTCCCAAGATTTCTCATCAAATTGCTTGTTAATAAACTCCGTATCCACGAACAACGTTTCTACCTCGTTCAAACGAAAGACTGTACGATAATGCTTATCTCCCGCGAAATCAATTACCTCACTGGAACTTGTTTGGATACTTTTGAACTTGAAATTTATATTAGAAGCAGCTTTACTAACCGCTGTTTTTGTGCTTTTGGATTTACCTGCCATAATCAGTTTGAATTTTAGATTCACGATTTCAGATTCAAAAATAGCTTTATTTTTTTCTAATAACTATTTTTGCATCACTTAATTTTAAATCAAAAAGCATGCTAAAACATATCGTGATGTGGAAACTCAAGGAGTTTGCCGAAGGAAAGACAAAAGCCGAAAACGCTAAAATCATGAAAGAAAGCCTAGAGCGATTAGTCGGGATCGTACCGGAGATAAAATCGTTACAAGTCGGTATAAACGAAAAAGTGTCAGAAATAGCCTATGACGCCGTGTTAATCTCCACGTTTGAAGATGCAGAGGCTCTCGCTCGCTACAAAGTGCATCCCGAACACGTGAAAATCAGCGATTACTGCAAGAAAATCAGAGAGAGTCGGGTGTTCGTTGATTTTCAAGAATAGAATTAAGAAGAGCAAAGGGTGTTGTTGAAAAAGAGTTTTCCCCTTATTTTTATTCAATTATAGCACCATATTCAGCAATTTTTCCCGTGCAAAGTTGATAAGTCATATCTTTCAGTACTTCAGCACGGGAAATAAGGTATTTCAACTGTTCGGAAGTAATCTTAAAATCTTTATTATAGCGAGCTTCGATATACGAACGACACAAAAGCTCGAAACACTCTTTTTCAAAGTCCGTATTCCGTGGAAAAACATTGGTCAAATCCATGGAAAAACGTTTGACCATTCCCGCAAGTTCATTGATCTTATGATTCTTCGGACGATAATTTGTATAGACGAGTAAAATACAATTGTAGAATTTTTCACAAACTTGATGCAAAAGAAAAGCAGAAACATTAGGAAGTCCATCCGAAAACTCTTCTTTCGCCAACTTTAAAAATCTCTCTCCATATGGAAAGACCGCCTCAAATTCCTCTTGCGCAATATCTCTGATTTCTTTAAAACTCAACTGGCGAGGCTTAACCAAAGAACATTTACCACTATCATAAAGCATAATACCCTCTTTCACAATGTCAGTAAAGAAATACTGGCTTATTTCAAGATTATTATTGATGGTATTGATATGTTCTACAACAAATTGCGGAGAAGCATGACGGCGATTTTCAAAAGCCTTATGATATTTTGACACTACTCTCCGTAACCTTTCCTCCACTTTTCTAACCGTCGAGGTTGAAACAATGACTAGAATATCATAATCACTTTGATAACACGTTCTCACGCCAAACTCTATTTTACTATCCCATAAAACATAATTACCCCGCGCATAACTCCCGTACAAAATAATCATCTGACAATGCTCCACGTGATGCCGGATTAAACCCAGCAACATGGTTAATTCTTCTTGAGTTCGCTTGGGTAAACGTTTTATTGATCTTTTCATCATCATCCATATTAAGTCATTTTACAAAAATACGAGTTTTATCGAAGTAACCCTAAGATAAGTTATAATTTATTGCATAACACGCCACTCCCATTCTAAAAACCCAATCCAATCCTATGGTAATAATACCGTAATCCTACCCCTCCTTTGAAGCTGGAACGAAGCTTCGCCAGAGCTTCTCCATTCCCAGCTATTCGAGCCACGGCGAAGCTTGGGAAAAGCAACGAAGGAAGGGTATTATTACCCTAGGATTACCCTAGGTTCACCTTGGGATCACCTATAATCATTCCGTAAAATTTGAAATAAAAAAAACGCACCAGTTTTTGGTGCGTTCAAGAGAGCGAAAAACGGGGCTCGAACCCGCGACCCCGACCTTGGCAAGGTCGTGCTCTACCAACTGAGCTATTT
>OGIE01002221.1_pt1 | contig 24623 bp, 21 predicted proteins | sample 1571581 | NCBI WGS metagenome assembly OGIE01 (sample SAMEA2582021, study PRJEB24529) | metagenome | biome: Human gut stool | place: China | collected 2011
TAAACGCTCCATACACTTACACCAGTTCAACTTCTACTTTTGCTATAAAGAATTGTGCCTTTTCAACTATATCAGCTATCTTGGGAAATTTGCCATCTGTAATATCTAACGAGCTTATTATATATTCGATAAGCACCCCATTCCCCATTTTTTGTTTCACCTTAGCGTAGTCCCATTCTGAAAAATCGAATGCTTTTTGCAGAACATATGGAATAAGTACCAACAAATAGTCTCGCATTGTAAATTCATCATTTATGTTCGAATAAAAAAGTAAAGTAAAATATTGAAACGCAATATCCTCTCTAATGTAAGGCATAATTCTCAGATTCTTCATACTGTTAAAAGTTGCTATTGCCACCATGCAACGCTGGATAATCAGCAAATAAAATATCTCAACTTCACTCATAGACTCAATAAAAGGAAGATATTCTTTATTTGCTCGTAAAGCTTTTTCACACTTTTTTCTTAATGTCAGCCCATGGTCTTCGAGTGAATCAAAGACAAGGCGTTCATTTATCCATGCGGGTATTTTCTTTTCGATATCTTCATAAGAAGAATTATCTTTTCTCATTGCTTCTATTGAATCATATTCTTTAGAAAAAAATGACAATAACATTCTTTTCGCCACATCAGACACCATCTTATGATATTCCACATCATCTGTAACATATATTGTTTCCACTGGAATTATCAAAAAATCATCAGAATATTTTCTTAATAAAACAATCATATCTAAAAAGCAATCTTTTAAATAACGATTTGTCGTTTGAAAGTTAATCTCTTTATCTGTACCATAATAAAATGTGGACATTTTTAATATTGGATCATTAATTATTCGGACTCCCTTTACTAAAACAAACTCACTATGTCCCCAATTTTTTATATCTAATCTTACCGCACCGGATAAATATGTAACATCATCATCTTTTTCGATATTAGATAAAAAATATCTAATATAATTCTCTTGACGATACCAAAATAACCGAACTTCACCTATCAGCTTTTTTATATCTTCGAGCTCAAACTGTTCGATCTTATCTTCGTATTTTTCAAGAATATCAAGATACTCTTTCATCATTCTTCTTAATGGTTTTATTTCTATCAAAATATTTTCTCCCTATAATATCTACTCCGCAGTATAAAATTCCGGCAACTCAATATAACCTGATATAAGATCAAACACTTTTCTTATAAGCATTTCACAATCATCATGTACACTTCTTAAGTTTTGTTTATCCTGAAAATCTGGCACAGTATGGTAATTATGAGTCGGATTGTCACAAACAAGCATTGATGACTCCCTTATTGCCCCCCAAAAGCCATGAGTAAAATTAGTTCCATATTCGTAATATATTTCATATAGCATACGCTCATCACATAATGCGAACTTCTTGCTAATTTGAGTCTTTTCAAAATAACCCAAGCTCATATTTACAAATGCTTCATCCATATCTTCATTAACAAGAAGTTCCATAAATTTCTTTTCAAGCTGTGCTTCTGCTGGCACATCATATTTACCCTCTCGCATTTTAGCCATGATAAGCTTATACTTTCCCAGTCCGTATGCTTTAAATCGACTATATACATCTGGTACTTCTGCTTCCTGCCGCATGATGTACTTTAAATTAATATAAGTTTCTATCATAGTTCTAAATAGAATTCTTCCACTTATAGAATTTTGAAGCTCCTTTTCAGATATTTCTTTATAAATTTTATAAATATAACATGTAAGTCCCATCACAACAGCATACTTAGTGTCATTGTTTTTCTCCACATTAGTCGCTGCAATATAGTCAACAACCTTCGTTGTTTTTTCAAAAAAAGTCATCTTTTTATTTTCCTCCCACCTTACCGCCACGGGCTCACAATCAGATATTTCACCCAAGCGCCCCCACATCAGTTTTGCGAATTCCTTACTGCTGTCTATACTGCATAGAGCCTGAAATGTCGATCTAATAATTGGTCTATATACCCGCATTATTTCTTCTGAATGCTCATGTTCATAATAACCCGTCAAAGTTTCTGGTAACAAATCCAATTTAGCCGAAATATGCAACTTTCCTCGCTTCACATAAAACCACATTACAATAAAACATATATCCGTTGTCAATTCATCATGAAATCCATTGCACTCTTTGATTATAGAAAACAATTCAGAAATAGAATTATCTATATTCGTTGAATAATTAAAAAAGTAGTTAAAAAAGGTACTATCTATATCTGGTGTTATAATAATTGTTAATGGTGCTAATATATCACTCGATACGTACTTTAAAACAATAGACCAGAATATTTCTCTTTGTTTCTGATCTAAAGAATGTATTTTTGAAAACTGTGGCACACATATATTATAATTATTCAGTTCCTCAATTATACGATATAAACTTTCTAATCCCTTTTTTCTTCCCTGCTTATTGATAATCAACCCAATCCACAAAAATTCCGGAAGCCAGTCTTGAGACCAGCTTGATAAGCTTAATGCAGCACCAAGTCCATTGGGATCCGTATAAGGAGTATATAATGTATCTCCTCTTTTCATATGTTTCGAAAGCTTAATTCTTTCCATAAAGCGACCTCATTTCTAAAAAAACTATACATGACTTAATTCTAGAAGATATTTCATTTATTTTCATTCATTAAATCATCCTGCCCCTTTTGAAAAATATCATTTTTAACAGATAATATAGCACTTATAAAAACAACCAAACATATAACACTTGTAATAGAAATCAAAACAGCAACTGCCTGACTTGCAAAAATTACCGGATATATATCTCCATATCCAACCGTTGTAAAAGAAATGATAGTGTAATAAAGTAAGTCCCATTTTGTGACTGAGCCACAACAATTATAAGCATCTTCAAAGCTAAAATAAGACCACAACACAAACAAATATGTATTGAGAATTATCATTATCAAGATAAGAAATGAACTAAATACTATTAATACTTTATTTTCGTATATTGATTTATTTTTATCTTCTATAATGCAGAATGGATTTTTTATAATTCTAAATATAATTTGCATATTTAATATATAACATATAACTAAACCCCCAAAAAGAAAATGTAAATTCAAACCTTCTTTCATTTCTTTTTCTGACATAATCGAAAAAACAGCCAATGCCATTAGCCACAAAAAAGCAATCATCATCTTTGGTTCTATATCTTTATCTTTCACACTGTTTATAATTGTAATTGTTTTGAATAATATAGCTAATGTAATTCCAAATCCAAAATATATTATTAAGAAAGCTATTGCACCAGTAAAAACAGATAACAATATATTTACGAATAATGTATTTCCATTATTTACCAAGCAATAGCGTTTAAATGAATACCAAACACAGGCAATCGTCATAAACACACAATAAAGTATTAACAAGATTTTCATGCATTTTTCCTGTTGATCAAAGAAATCCGAGTAATATTTCTTTATTAATTTAAATATTTTCGTTATATTTGCTTTCATTCTAGTGTATTTTATTAAAATTGAAATAAACACAATCGTTAAAGATATTATTAAAAATGATATCATAGCTGGCCTCCTTTTTTATATATCATATAATATCAAAATTCTTCTGAAACTTTCAAAAGTAAATTCCACCGTCCGCACGTCCAACTTTCAATCAAAAAATAATTCATAAAGCCACCAAAAAGCTCTCCCATTAAAATTACTGTATGTTATACTGAACATAACGCTAAACAAAATCATCATTGTAATGAGGTCATGCAAATGAAAACAATTTTTAAAATTATAAAATGTACTATTATTTTCGGTATCTGCTATTTATCCATCAACATCGGAATTTCTCTTCTGTACTATTACTCCCTTAATATTGGCAAATTGTCTTTTCAAAACATTTTTATACTGTTCTTTTTAGATTCTATGAAATCGTCTGTTGATGATACTCATCTGCTTTTTATATTAAGCATAAAGCATTTTTTTGAAATGGTCTGCACAACTGTTTATACAGGCTATATTTTTGCATATATATTAAATCGGGAACCCAAATTAATTTTACCTTCCAAATTAATTCTGCGACACAGAACTGACGAAAATCTTCATAAACATTTAACCCTAGCTGTTTTAATTGGAAATAAAAGTCGTTTTAAATTACATAATGTAACCTGCACCATATCATGTTTTTATCTTAAAAAGGGAAAAATCCAAATTATGCTAACGGCGAATTTCAACTGACTCAATCCGTTCATTCCATTGATAATTATTTTCGTTTTTCCTTTGACCTAAAGAAATTCCCTCGAAAAATTCTTCGTGATTTTATCACCAAAGAACCTGCTTGTCTGAATCATGATACTATAAATATAACAATTAGCGGTCACTCCAACTTTATCGGAAATACCTTTCTAATTACCAAAAGCTATAAATTATCTGATATTGTTATTGATGAGCACATTCCTCAAATAAAATACGCTATTAAAATCCCTTTCTTTAATAAAACTTTTCACACTAATAGTTGGAATGAATTATTACGAATTAAAGAAGCTAGCGAAAAACATCGTATTAATACTATTACCGAAATCAAACAACTCATTAAAAAATGAAAATTGTTCTCACCTACAATTTTTTGTGTATTTGATTTACCAGAAAATCATCCATTTTAGAATATATTATGTCCTGATAAAATATCCTTTTTTCTTCATATTCTATTTTCGCACTAAAATTTTCCTTACCGTTATTCAAATATTTGGGGCATTCTTCATTTATATAGCTTTTTTCTTTATATATTTTCTCTTCTTTAAACTCATTAAATAAAACTGGTGGTGTCATAACAAAGTCATTTTTTAATTCTCCATATTCATTCTGTTCACTAGCCCCCATAACAGGAATCGCCAAACAAACCATTTGTGGAAACTGAAAATCATCCTTTCCTTGTCTAGACAAATATGCAACTCCGTCTATTCCTGCTTTCTTTAGCGAAGTCATTAAAATCTGACTCAACAAATATTCGGACTTATTTGTTTCATTATATTTCTGCCTTCGTTCTTCATCAGATGTATGTATCGTATACATAGTAGCAATTGCCAATGGAAACATTTTTATCAACGTTTCATGAAGTTCTTTATGGCGAAGTTGTTTTTCTGGATTTGAAACCAGTCCATTTAATAATGTCTCTGTTACAACCATATTCAATATTTTTAATTTTTTCCCTTTATCGTTAAATTTTAATGATGACAAATATAATCTTGCCTCACCATCCCATCTGCACTCTTTACTGCAAACATATGTGGTAGTCCCTAAATATAAGCATATACTTCCCTTAGAACTAAATCCCATATCATTCGCCCATTTCCGCTTACTATACGGTAAATAACTGATTTCTTCCACATTTTGAAGATTTTCTGTTTTTGCTACAACTCTTCCTCTAAAGAAATTCAAATCCCCTTCCATCATAGTTTTGTATTCTTCTTCTGGCGCCCATTCTTGATGTAAGTCCTCAAAAGGTGCCACCATTCTAAAAGAATAACTTTTATCTAAATCTGTAACGGCAAAAGGATTTTTCTCATAATCTTTTAAAACCTCTATCACTATTTTTTCAGCATTTTCAAAATTACCTAACTTAGCTTCAGTAAACGCCTCAACAATGCGTTCGCATATAAGCTTTACATCATAAACTAATTCCTTCTGAAATGCCGGCCTGTCTATTGCTTTCACAAAATCAGCCAGCTTAGCTCTTAATTTTCTTTCATAATCCTCATTATTATCTGCTTCATAAGGCGACCTAAACCCATTTATACATTTATCGAATTTCTCGTACGCATCCTTTCTATTTTTTTCCAACTCTGGAGAATTCGCTATTTTTTCTACTTCACATTCGTACTCATTCAAAATTTTCTCACCATCCAGAGAATTCATTCGTTACACCCCCGCTTTCATTTTCATATAGTAAAACAGATCTTCACCAACTTCTTTATACAATTTTTCAATATATTTTTTCTCTCAGACTTTCCATAGTTCTATAAGTTACAGCAAGAGACGCCAAAACCGGACTTCCATGGAACTGGCGCTTTCTAACTGCCCTTACTAATTCAAAAAACATCTGAATTAGCATAGACTTGGCAAACGCCATTTAATTGTTCTTCTGGGTACTTGATTGTCATGGCAGGAACTCCTTTCCTAATGAGTTCATTGTACCAGATTTACGCAGTTTCTGCCACCTGGCGGCCATTTCCCTTTCGTCATTGAAACTTTCAAAAGCACCTTCCACCATCCACATTTCTCCCCTATTTAAAAGGATGAAAAATCAACTCCAATTTCTCACCCTTCAATAAACATATCTGCACTTTAATATATATCCTTACTTCTCCCGCCTATACTCCTCCATCCGAATCACCTTCGCCTTCTTCCTCTTCCCCACTATCCCAAGCCGTTCCATATCCAGCTTGAAAAACTCCTGTGGATAGCCGTATGCGTCAAAACCTTCCGCTTTGCACCAGTTACGATTCAGAAACTCGCTTAATTCCCACTGATACTTCACTCCAGACTCCAGTTTCTTATCAAAATGTGCTACGCATGAAACCATATCATCCATGCTGGCTGTAATACCGCTTTCACACAGTTTAGCCACTACCGGCTTGCCTGAGAGTTCAAAATATTTCTGAATCTGTTCTTCTGAATAACCCATGCTCCGCATGATTCCCCGGATCACATTTCCGATATACAGCGTATAATAATTCCAGTTGCGTGGTTCTATGTCTGTCATTGCGATCGTATAGTTACTGCTTGCATTCATGATCAGCAATACATTTCTGTGTTTCACCTTGAGCAGATGCGTTTCCCAGCAAAATACCAGCGGAGCCTTTTCTACCAGTTCCAATGGTGTTGCTTTGATCCGTTCTTCAACGCTTTGTGTTACTCCAATTTTCATACTCATTTCCCATTCTTATTATTTTTACTACAGTCGGGCATTCGTCACTCAAGAAATGCGTTCTAATACACCCCCGTCTCAATCAACCCCCGAATTGCCTCCACCACCAGCGGCTTATCCTCCTTATAGGTAACTCCAAACCACTTATCCGGTGTCTCCAGCAAGGTCACCTCGGTCCGCTTTTCTGCCAGCAACTTATCAATGATTTTCGGCAGAAGGTATTCTTTCTTTTCTGCGTCTTTTTCATCTAAGTTATCCAAAAATTCTACAAAGCCGGATTCCAGCACATCCAGGAACTGCGGTGGGAGGCCCCACATGTTCATGGATACGTGCTGGTCTGGCTGTAAGGTGATTTTCTGCTTTTCTTCGTTGCGCGCGGATATCATGCCATCCCTTTTCTGGATGTCATAGGTTTCGATGACACGCTGCAAATGGTTCTGGGAATCTACTTCGCAGATTCCGCGCGTTACACCACCATTCTCGCTTAAGGTGTTGGAAAGGATGAAACCGGCCATGCAAATATCAAATACGGGCTTTGAAGCATCCATCTGCGTGGTCATATAGTGATACAGCTTTTGAAAGGCTTCTTTGCCGTAATAGTCGTCTGCGTTGATTACCATGAATGGCTCTTTTACTACATCTTTGATGCAGAGGACTGCCTGGCCGGTTCCCCAGGGTTTGGTGCGGTTCCAGATATTTTTCTTTCCTGCCGGTAATTCATCCACGGACTGATATACATATTCCACTGGCACCAGTTTTTCAATTCTTCGACCGATAATCTCTTTAAAATCTTTTTCGATGTCGCGGCGGATGATGAATACGACTTTGCTGCAGCCGGCCTCCAGCGCATCGTGAATGGAATAGTCCATGATGATCTCACCGTTTGGGCCTACTGGTTCCAACTGCTTGATACCGCCTCCAAAGCGGCTGCCGATACCGGCTGCCATAATTACTAAGGTTATATTCTTCATGCTTTTGTACGCTCCTGACTTTGGTTATTCCATTGTATCAGAGTCTATTACTCCACCGTCACCGACTTCGCCAGATTTCTCGGCTTATCCACATCCAATCCCTTTGCTACAGACACATAATAGCCCATCAGCTGCAGCGGAATCACTGCCAGTGATGTTGCAAAATGCGGATCGGTCTTCGGGATATAGGTCACGAAGTCTGCGGTGTCCTCCATGTTATAGTTTCCATAGGTGGTAAGTCCCATCAGATACGCGCCGCGGCTCTTGCACTCTACCATGTTGCTGACGGTCTTTTCGTAGAGATCTGGCTGAGTGAGCACACCAATGACCAGAGTACCGTCTTCGATCAGGGAAATGGTTCCGTGTTTGAGTTCACCGGCTGCATAAGCTTCGGAATGGATGTAGCTGATTTCTTTCATCTTGAGACTGCCTTCCAGGCAAATGGCATAATCGATGCCGCGGCCGATGAAGAATACATCTTTCGCGTTTGCCTGTTTTGCCGCAAACCACTGAATCCGCTCCTTGTCCTCCAGAATCTTGCGGATCTTATCCGGGATGGTCTGGAGTTCTTTGATATATGCCGCGTACTGCTCGTCTGTAATTTCGCCACGAACCTTTGCAAACTGAATTGCCAGCGTGTAAGCTGCAATAAGCTGGGTGCTGTAGGCTTTTGTCGTAGCTACAGAGATTTCCGGACCGGCCAGGGTATAAAAAACATTGTCTGCTTCCCGGGCAATTGAGGAACCTACCACATTTACAATTCCCAGGGTGCGCACACCGTGTTCTTTTGCTTCCCGAAGGGCTGCAAGACTGTCGGCGGTCTCACCAGACTGACTGACGATGATTGCCAGGGCATTTTTATCCAGAATCGGTCTGCGATAACGGAACTCGGATGCCAGTTCCACACGCACCGGAATGCGGGCCAGATCTTCCATCACATACTGGGCTGCCATTCCCACATGATAGGCAGAACCACAGGCCACAATGTAAATCTGGCTGATATGCTCTATATCTGCATCAGTCAGGCCTACTTCTGTCAAATCGATGGCATCGTTCTTTAAAACAGAGTTTAACGTGTCTGCAACGGCTTTCGGCTGCTCGTGGATCTCTTTCATCATGAAATGCTCGTAACCGCCCTTTTCCGCATCCCACTCAATATGCTTTTTCTCTTTCTGGATTTCTTCTCCGTCCAAATTGTAAAAGGTGATCTCGCCTTTGCGGACACGGGCCATCTCCAGATTGCCGATATAATACACGTTTCTTGTGTATTTCAGGATAGCCGGAACATCGGATGCGATACAGGAAGCGCCATCCTCCACACCCAGGATCATCGGGCTGTCTTTGCGGGCTACATAAATTTCACCTGGATAAGCCTGGAACATGACCGCAAGGGCATACGAGCCACGAATACGCACCATCGCATGATTGATGGCATCCACCGGCGTTCCCTCATACTTCTTGTAATAATAGTCAATCAGCTTAATGGCTACCTCTGTATCCGTAGAGGAATAGAAGGTATAGCCTTTGCGCACCAGTTTATCTTTTAATTCCTGATAATTTTCAATGATACCATTATGTACACCAGTCACATTTCCATCGTCGGAAATATGCGGATGCGCATTGTTCTCGGAAGGTTCTCCGTGGGTTGCCCAGCGGGTGTGACCAATGCCGCAGGTACCATGTAAAGCGGCACCGCCATCTGTCTTCTCATCCAGTACTTTTAACCGGCCTTTGGCTTTTACCACCTGAACCGGTAATTCGCCGTCACGGACGGCAAGGCCTGCTGAGTCATAACCTCTGTAATTACACCAAGGCAAATACCGATTTTCCTACTATTATATCATATATAAAGAAAGGGCGAAAAGCCTGATTTATAAGCTTTTCACCCTTCATTCTCATCAAATTACGCCTGACTGGCAATTAATACAAACTTAGTTTGCTTCTGCTGCAGTCTCTGTTCCCTCGGTCTCCTGCGGAACAATCTCGCTACAAGTTACACTGATGTCGATACGGTTATTTCTGTACTTCATGGTATAGCTGTTGCCGGTGTCGGTAGTACCGGTGCTGTCGAGTTTGGTCACGCCCTGTTCACGCTGGCTCTGTACGTAGTCGGTCAGCTTTTTACCCTCGGTCTCACCAAGTATTGATACTACGGTCTGCTCGTATGCAGTATTGTATAACTCACGATCAGCTTCCGGAGCTGCATCGTACATGTACATGAAGTCTACCGTCTGAGCTTTGTCCTTCTTGCTGGTCCACATGCTGAAATGATAAAAGTCTACGCCAGATGTGGTACGGAAATAACGTGCTACTTCCAGGTTATTCTCGGTGGTCAGCAGCTGAACGGAGTTCTTATCGGTGCGGGCAGCATTTAACTCTCTGGAAATGGTATTGATGATGGTCTTTAACTCAGAAATAAATGCAGAACGGGTTGTGCTGCTTGCTGCTTTCTTTTCTTTTGCTTCAATACCTGCAACTTTATCTGCAGCTACTTTCTTGCCCGGGTTCGGTTTTGCTGCCTTCTGAGCTTTTTCTCTTGCCTCACGCTCAAGCTGCTCCTCCGTTTTTTCCTGACGAACACCATCAGAATCCAGCCAGAAGCCCTCTACCGTTGTATCGGTCATGCGATATCCGTCTGGATCAAGATGATAAACCAGCTGTGTGTCTGGATCGGTGAACCAGTTACCAGATGGCCAGTCTCCATTGTCATATACATATTTCCACTTTGCTCCGTAGGTAGTGTCTTCTTTTACCCAACCAGCTGCAAATGCTGTGATGCCAGTAGACAGAGTCATAAGTGCTGCTGCAGCGGCAATAACAAGTGCTTTCTTTCTCATAATTAGTTTACCTCCACTATTGTTCTCATTTTTTAAGTTCTGTTCATCTCCGAAAAGAACCATTCCTGCATATTTCAGAAGCAGCCCCACGATTACAGCTGCTTTCCTTTGACATAGAAAAGCATATCATAAAACAAGGCTCTTCACAACTACCTAAAATATGAAGATTCTCTGACGCCTTCCTCATACAAATGTCAGAAAAACGTAATTCTGAAAACAGACAAGATTTTCCCGTTGTTTTCAATTGTAAAACCCCTTATAATAATAGAATATCATTACGATTCCAAAGGAGGCAACATGACAAAAAATATAGTAACACCACTGAAGGACGGTTTCTCCGAAACCTGTTCTTCGGTTACCAATAGCATCATCAGCTTTTTTCTTTTGGTTTTGGTAACCGTATTTCCACTTATCGTTCATAATTCCTATTTCGACATTCTCGAAACCAAGTACATGTGCTTTTACCTGACAGTACTTATTATGCTTGGCATACTTTTACTGGCTGGGCTGGTCATGCTTTTCATTGATATGAAAGAATTTCAGGGGGCACATGTAAAAGAACTTTTTGGTAAATTAAAACCAAACCGCTGGAATTCTACTTTTTCCATTGCGGATATGGCCGTTTTTATTTTCTGGCTGGCTTCTGTTGTATCAACACTGCAGTCCGAATACCTCTATGAGTCTTTCTGGGGGAATGAAGGCCGCTACAGTGGACTTTTCCTGATTACACTGTATGTTATACTTTATTTTATCGTCAGCCACTTCTGGCGCATGAATACCTGGATGTTCCAGTGTTTCCTTGTATCCAGCCTCGTCGTCTGCCTGCTTGGCATTTCCGATTCGTTCTATATGGACCTGCTACATTTCCGCACCCATATGAAACAGGATCAGTTCGTCATTTTCGTATCCACAATCGGTAATATCAACAGCTATACCGCCTACGTTTCCGTATTTATGGGACTGACAACTGCAATGTTTACTACTGCCCAAAATCTGCGGAGCAGCATCTGGTATTATTTTTGCATGGTAATATCCTTTTTTGCAATCATTCTCGGAAGCAGCGATAATGCATATCTGGCGTTTGGAGCCTTATTTGCATTTCTTCCCCTAATCGTATTTCGCAAAAGAACCGGTATTATCCGCTATTTCATCACTCTTGCTACATTTGCAACCGTAATCCAATGCATTGACTTTATCTGCCAGACCATTCCAGATAAAGTCAGTGGACCTGAAAGCCTGTTTAAGGTTCTGGTCAACCTGCCAGGTCTCCCTCTCCTTGTGATTGGTTTATGGATCATCAGTGGCATTATTTGGTACTTCTTTACTAAAAAAGAACATACCGTTTCCTCCTCTGAAACCCATTTTCTCAAGGCATGGAAAATCCTGGTCGCACTCGGCTTTCTGGCTGTATTTCTTCTCCTGATTGATACCAACATTCTTGGACATGGCGCACGCTATGGAAGTCTTAGCACCTATCTGGTATTTAATGACCAGTGGGGCACCAGCCGCGGTTTTATCTGGAGAAAATCGCTGGAATTATTCAGTCATTTCCCGCTTTCTCACAAATTGTTTGGATTCGGTCCTGATACGTTTGGCATCCTTACAACCAAAAGCGCCTTTAAAGAAATGATTGCCGCCACCGGCCAGATCTTCGATACTGCACACAACGAATATCTGCAGTATCTCCTGACGATTGGCCCCATTGCCCTGATTGCTTACCTGATTTTCCTGATCAACAGCTGTCAGCATATGGCACGCTACGTGTTAAAGGCTCTCACAACCGAATCCACTGCCGTTCCATACGCAATCGGATGTTTATTTGCAGTCATCTGCTACGGCTTCCAGGCCTTTGTCAATTTGAACCTGCCTATCATAACTCCGTTCCTGTGGATTACACTCAGCATGGGAATTGCAACTGTAAAAAAATATACTGTTCATAAGGTCAAATGATTAATCATGAAAAAAGTACTTCTCGTAACAACCGTCAGTGGTTTTGTGCCGCAATTTGAGTTAAATAACGTACGTATTTTGCAAAGCATGGGATATGAAGTCCATTATGCAGCCAACTATAACACTCCCTCCTATGGCAATGACAATCACCGGCTCGATGGAACCGGGATTGTCCGCCATCAGATTGATTTTGTGCGCAGCCCGTTCAAAACACAAAATCTGACGGTATACCGGCAGCTCTGCCAACTCATGCAGCAGGAGCACTTTGATCTGGTTCACTGTCATACCCCCATGGGGGGTGTTATGGCGCGATTAGCTGCCCACGCTACCCACACCGGCCCTGTCGCATATACTGCACATGGATTTCATTTTTTCCAGGGCGCACCACTCATAAACTGGCTCTGCTACTATCCCATGGAACGTTTTCTCTCCCGTTTTACCGATCAGCAGATCTGTATCAACCAGGAAGACTATGAGCGTGCCAGAAAAAGCTTTCATGCAAAACATGTAGACTATATTCCAGGCGTCGGCATTTATCTGGCACGGATTCCGCATTTCAGTGATACAGAAATTCGACAAAAAAAAGACAACCTTGGGCTGCCTGCTGATCAACTCATCATTTTGTCATCCGGAGAAATGATCAAACGAAAAAATCACGAAACCGCTATCCGCGCAATCGCAAAGCTTCCGGAACACTATCCGGTTCACTACGTCATCTGTGGACACGGAAAATTAAATGAATATCTTCATGAGCTTGTCCGAACACTTCACATGGAACATAAGGTAACCTTTCTAGGCTACCGGGAAGATATGCTAGAAATTCTGCAAATTGCAGACATTTTCCTCTTTCCCTCCTATCAGGAGGGACTTCCCATGTCGCTCCTGGAAGCCATGGCAAGCGGACTTCCTGTCGTCTGCTCCGATATTCGCGGAAGCCGGGATCTGATGGGACCAGTCCTTAAAGAACTGCCTGATCAAAAACAATGCGCCGGAGGCATCATGATTAAACAAGCAGACAATACAGATGGCTACGTGCAGGCACTCCAACAACTGCTGGACACTGCCGCAGAATTAAAACATCTTGGACAGCAAAATGCTCTGCGAAGCAATGATTTTTCTATCCAGGCTGTTTCCGGCATTATGAAAACAATTTATCAACGACTACTATCCTAATATAAGAAAGAGGAACATCATGGCTATTACCCTGTTTTTACTTTTTGTATTCTTAAAACAATTTTACATCTTTCCATCCGGCAGCATCGGTCTTGCAGATATCAGCCTTATGCTCTGCTTCCTACTTCTACTGTACAGCCGGAACCGAGATAAAAGCCTCCTCCCTACATTAAAACAGGATGTTCTTCTCTACCTTTTTCTTGGATTCGTCATTGTTATCAACAGTATCTATGGAATTCTGAACCAGAACAGAGAATTTTTCAAATACTCTCTGTTCTGGCTTTATAATGTTTGTGCTATCTGGGCCTTTCGCGAACTGTACAATCTGTTCGGAGATAGATTTCTCCGCCAGTTAAACCACGTCATTAAGCTGAATATTATTACCCAGCTTCTCATCTACCTTTCCGGTCAGGGCCGGTTTCTTCATGAGTACTGGGGCGCCATTCGCTACATGGGAACCTTTAACGACCCTAATCAACTGGCATTCTTTCTGTTCCTCATGGTATTGCTCGCCTATCTCTATGCCTGCACAGTCAAAGATAAAACCTTTCCCATATTTTATCTTCTGATTATCCCAGTTCTTCTGGCAACAAAGTCCACCGGTATCCTGCTCGGTTTTCTAAGTTTTACCGGCCTTGCCATATTATATGTTTTGTATCGTATTGCTGCACGCTATCATATTTCTAAAAAATTATTGGGAACTGCCATGATACTGGCCGTAATTCTTTTCAGCATCTTTCTCATTAAAATATGGCCTGCTGACGATTTTGATGTTAAAAATCTTGATTATACCATGATCTCCAGAATTCAGGAAAAGCTGTGGAAAATCTCACACGGTGGCCTTATTTGGGACCGCGGCATGGAAAAGCTTGTTCTTTATCCGCAGTATCTGCTTTTCGGTGCAGGAGAAGGCGGTTTTGCACGCTTTACCCTGGCCAGTCAGGTTAATGAGATTCACTGCTGCCTGTTCAGTGTTTTATTCTGCTATGGAATCCTTCCTACCTGCATTCTATTGAGGTGGATTTGGAACAATATAAAGGGCTGCCCGAAAGCAGCCCTGTGTGCAGTTGCCGGTCTTATTATAGAAAGTTTCTTTCTGATTAATTACCGACAGCCGATGTTTTGGATGGTATTGATTTACATTAATTCCTTTTTACACATATCCAATGCTGATGCAATTACGGCATCCATATCATAATATTTATACTCACCAAGCCGACCACCAAACACAACTTTCTGCTCAGCTTCTGCAAGTTTCTTATATTCAGCATAAAGTTTTCCGTTCTTCTCATCATTGACCGGATAATATGGCTCATCTCCTGGTTTCCATTCTGAGCTATATTCCCGGCTAATGACTGTTTTAGGGATCTCATTTCCCTCATCATCTTTTCCAAACTCAAACCATTTATGCTCAATAATTCGAGTCCAAGGGGTTTCTGCATCCGTATAGTTTACGGCAGCATTTCCCTGGAAATTTGGCTTGTCCAAAAGTTCTGTTTCGAAACGGACCGAACGATACTCCAATGCACCTAACTTAAAATCAAAATACGCATCAATCGCACCTGTGTAAATCACCTTAGCTGCCATTTTGTCATAAACTTCTTTTTCCGCAAGATAATCTACTCCAAGTTTTACTTCAATACCTGCAAGCATATTCGCGACCATCTTAGTATATCCGCCCATAGGGATGCCCTGATATAATGCGTTAAAATAATTATTATCAAAAGTCAGACGAACCGGAAGGCGTTTTATAATAAATGCCGGAAGCTCAGAACATGGTCTGCCCCACTGCTTTTCTGTATAGCCTTTTACCAGTTTTTCATAAATATCAGTACCAATCAAACTAATAGCCTGCTCTTCCAGATTCTTCGGTTCTGTAATACCAGCAGCCTTTTTCTGTTCCTCAATCTTTGTAAAAGCCTCTTCCGGAGTCACAACTCCCCACATTTTATTGAACGTATACATATTGAATGGCAGCGAATATAACTCGCCATGATAATTCGCCACTGGAGAATTTGTAAAACGGTTAAATTCAGCAAACTGATTTACATACTCCCATACCTGACGATTATTGGTATGGAAAATATGTGCACCGTATTTATGTACATGAATTTTTTCTATATCTTCTGTGTAAACATTTCCTGCGATATTGGAACGTTTATCTATTACCAATACTGATTTTCCGTGTTTCTTTGCCTCATGCGCAAATACAGCCCCGTAAAGGCCTGCGCCTACTACTAAATAATCATACATTGCACATGCTCTCCTTAACCAAATAATTTTTCTTTGTAGAAGCCCTGATTAATCAATTTTCTGATTGCCTCTACGACAACCGGTTTGTCCTCTTTATAAGTAACTCCAAACCATTTATCTTTTGTTTCTAACAATGTTACCTGTGCCTTTTTCTCTGCGAGCAATTGATCAATAATTTTAGGAAGTAAGTATTCTTTTTTTGTTGCCTCGCTTCCTTCCAAACCATTCAAAAATTCTGTAAATCCTCCCTCCAACATATCTAAAAATCTTGGTGGTAATCCCCACATATTCATGGAGACGTATTGCTCTGGTTTTACTTCCACTATACAATTGCTCTCATCACAAGCCGATAATCCATTGTCCGTACACTGTATTTCATAAGTTTCTTTTACTCTCTGTAAGTGATTCTTAGCATCAACTTCGCAAATTCCTCTTGTTACTCCGCCATTATCACTTAATGTATTTTCCAGAATAAAACCTGCCATACATATATCATATATTTGACTTTCTGGATTCATCTTTTGGGTCATATACTGATACAAATTCTGAAATGCATCTTTTCCATAGTAGTCATCCGCATTAATAACAATAAATGGTTCTTTCACTACATTCTTAACACATAATACTGCCTGTCCTGTTCCCCAAGGTTTTGTTCTGTTCCAGATATTCTCTTTATTAGCAGGCAATTCATTCACTGACTGATACACATATTCTACCGGAACTAATTTTTCGATTCTTTTCCCAATAATATTTTTAAAATCCTGTTCAATATCACGACGAATAATAAATACAACCTTATTGCAACCTGCCTCCAATGCATCATGAATGGAATAATCCATAATAATTTCACCATTAGGTCCAACTGGTTCTAACTGCTTGATTCCTCCCCCAAATCGACTCCCTATTCCAGCGGCCATGACTACCAATGCAATATCCTTCATCCTTTGTTTCCTCCACCCTGATCGTCCTTTGTGTTTATCTAAAATCATTGACTAGTCGACAATATGTTATATTTAATCAATAATTGTCCAAATCAGTTAATTTTTCTTCTTTCCAAAGCTGTTGTTTATTCCTTTTGAGCCATTTTGCAACTGGTTTTTCAAAAAAGCTATTCACCATAATCGAAACAACTGTTACTAATATACAATACAGTATCCATACTTTATTGCTATGACAATTCAACCCCATTTTAGCAATCTGATTAACAGAATCCAACAGTAATTGAACTGGATAATGGCACATATATATTGTAAAAGAAATACTTCCCAGATACTGTAAAGGGCGTAACATTAAAATCTTTCTAAGGAAGTTAACACTTGTGATTAAATATATAAGTATAGGATAAATCAAAAAAACAAATCCAGTTAACATATACCACCAATCACCATGGCTCCATACTTCAGCTCGACCAACATAGAAAACACAGCAAATAAAAACAAGTAATGCAAACATCATAACTTTTATTTTCTCTGTGCAATTATACAGGCATAACAACAAAAAATACAATAAACTACCTGTAAAAAAGGCTATCATTCCTCGTCCTATATTTGCATTTATTAATGTAAACGTATTTCCATTCCAATTAGACTTTTCAAAAGTATACCCCAATAAAATTAATATCCAACAAGCTGCAAAATAATTATGTTTTGTTTTTATCTTCCTACACAATATGAAAAAAATCAAATACATTAAAATTTCTATACAAACAGTCCACGAAACTGCATTAAATCCCGCGTCAGTCTGTAGGCCATCCGTTTGCATTACTAAAAAATTGAGAATAAAATGATGTACATCATTATATCCATAAACAAATGGAGCAATTCCTAAAACACCTCGAACAAGCAACAAAGCAGTTACTACCATAAGTGACCCATAATATAACGGTGCCAATCTTGCAAAACGCGCATATATGAACTCGCTAAAGGAAACACTGCCATTTGCTATGCGTTTCATATAAAAAGCAGTAAATGTCAAACCTGAAATCATAAAAAATAATTCTACAAAAACACGACCATCTAAATATCCATAACTAAGTAACGTGAAGTCACGATTCATATTATCATGCCAATGTAGAAAGAACGCTATAACTATTGCTGCTAGTCCCCTTACCCCATCCAAAGGACGTAATCTTTCACTTATACTCAAAAAATTTACCTCCACACACTCTACTCTACAATAAAACTAGCGCTGTTATTTGGCGCTAGTTTTATTACTACTTTCACACTAGCTATTTGTTAATTTCAAAGTATATATCCAAAATTCAAGTTTCGACTATACTATTAAAATAATTACCTTTTTCTTTGCCAGTAATCATTATGATATAAGTTTTGTCAAATAATTGGTGAGATAAACGGATAATTTTGAAATTCCCTGCGTTCCACCAATCTCAATTAATAATAGATATACACACAAGATGCACTTCCATTTATTTCCTAATATCTTTTTGTAAGGATTAATTGCATATTCAATCGCATCAATTTCGATTTTATCTCCCGAATATATCATAAAAAACATGACTAACAGCATACATGCAAAAGCCATTACAGCCCATCTTCCAAAATCACAAGCTTTATAGCATGCAACTACTACGCCCATTGATGATAATGGAAATAAAAATACAGATAATTTCTGCCACACATCTTTGCCGTTTCTTACCACACTATAAAAGAACCTAATAGCAATAAAAATTAGTGGAAAAGAAACAATAATACCCATTAATAAATTCGTAAACCCATGGAATCTAAACGCATCATAATGATCCATTATCAATTTATCTTGAGATGACATTGTATAATATGAACTTACATAAAATGGTGAAATTAAACCTTCATCTTTAACATCTCTTTGAAGCAGTTCAAGAAGCGAATTTAAGTCATTAGAATGATTATTAGGTAAAAGTACCGTGTAGATAAATAATCCAGAAACTACAAACGCACTGAAAACTATAATAATCAGATCCTCTTTTTTCTTCTTTTTAGTAAAAGTGTAAACCAAATAACTAAATAACCATGGATAACATAATAAAATAAACATTTCATGTGTCAGCATTGCACATCCACATATAATAGGGATAAGGAATTTGTATTTAGAATCTTCACTCGACAACATAGTGCTAATCACAAAACATATTAACAATAATTCGTCATAATGTATAAACAAATTTGGGTATATATAATATGTGATGCATACAGGGCTGACTATATACAAAAGTGTCAATAAATTTAAATATTCCCCTTTTTCCCCGTTAGATTTATTCAAAATTTTATAAAACACCAATATTAACACAAGTAGTGATATTACTTGACAAAATAAGCCGGCATTCAACATCGAATACTTTCCAATAACGTTATTAAATAATTTTAATATCGTCCCTGGTAAAATTCGCGTTGCTAATCCTAGTTTTTGAAAAGAATACATCCATAATGTATAGCCAAACTGATTATTAAAATTCTGATATGGCTGATTTATAAGATAGGTAATTCCCCATCTAAGCAATAAAAGAATTACAATCGGTTCTCTTCTTACAGCAAATATGATTCCTAATATTATCAATACAATTACGCTTAAAGCTATAAATAGCATAACAAATTGCGCCAAACATTCTCTCAAACCTCTGAATGAAAAGAAAGAAATTGCCAAAGCTCCTTCTGTCTTCTGTCCTGAAACATAAAAATTTCCATACTGAAAAGCCTGAGGACTTTCACTTACTATCAATATTATATTGTCAAGTCCCTGAACTTCCTCTGTCCAAATCTCAATCAGCGCATTATTATTCGAAAGTCCCGAAGCATCTACTACAATATTGGTCCATGTTCCGAAATCATAATCTAAAACAGAGACTCTTCCCTGACGAGACTTCTCACCATTGTTTTCTGTAATTCTCCAGCAAATATAACCACTAACTTCATTTGCATTATTAACATCTATTGAAGTTGCTATATTAATATTGCGCGTCATATTTACTAATACTTCTTGCCCAACACTGCCTTCATCTAACAAATCAATTACATGTTCATTTGTTCCGTTTCTATTTGTGATAAAATGGTCCTCGTCAATAACTATACATAATTCAGTCGCTCCAGATACTAAAAAACAGACTAAAAATATGATAGACAACGGTTTTAATATTTTCTTTAATTTCTCATACATACTTCAAACCCTTTCATGGTACAATGCACATATTTTCAATCTCTATATTTTTATAATTTCTAACATTTAAGATACTATACGCGCATATTTGTTAAACCATTAATTAAACAAATAATAACCAACATTAATACAATACTATTTTTTGTATGTCACAAATTTATTCAATAAATACTGAACTGCTGCAACAAACACAACTGAACCAATTTTAACTAACATTTGTTTCTGATTTAAAACATCAACGCCAATCCACATGATTAACATCGACAGAACTAATCCAATATATCCAACACTAAAAAACTTAATAGCGCGTTTGCCAACTTCATCTTTTTTCTTAAAGTTCAAATATGTATTAAGAAAAAAAGAAATAGTAATTCCAATATTTACACTTATAAAGTTAGATAGCAAAAGCGGAATTGATGTCTTAGACAAAAGAAAAAAACTTAGAGTATCCATAGAAGCCGAAAACAATCCAAAAATCCCATACAAAAACATTTCTCGAATTAACTTTTTTACACTGTCCATATTTCTCACTCGCATCTTTCATTTATTATTTATATCACTGTACTTAAGTATTTATTGAGACAGGTACTCCTGATGTCAATAGCCTGTCCCTTATTCGTTCAAGCATATCACCATCAGCTTTTTTAAATTCTGCATATGGTAAGCCCAAACTTCTGTACTTTGCTTTTCCCAAATTGTGTACACTAAAAATCTCACACTTAGCAGGTTTGTATTCAGCTAAAAACTCAACACACAAATTCAAACAACTCTCATCATCTGTTATTCCAGGTACAATAGGAATTCTCGTTGTTATTTTTTTATTCCCCACCATTTCAAAGAAATAATCTACATTAGATTTATACACATCAATATCAGCATTAAGACAATATTTTGCCCGCCTTTTATCCAATATTTTTATATCAACATATGCAAAATCCAGGTACGGTGCAACAACTTCAACAGCACGTTTTGGCGCATAAAGAGAAGTTTCTATTCCACATGAAATACCATTGTCTTTCAATCTTTTGAATAGTTCGCCCAATGCTTCATACTGAAGCAAGGCTTCTCCCCCAGAAGCTGTTACGCCGCCCTCATCACTATAATAATCTTTATCTCTAAGGCAAATTTCTAAAACTTCTTGTATCTCATAATCTTTGCCGAAGACCATAGGTGTTCCATTTTCGCTAACATATGGTTGTATCTCATAATTTAGGTTTTCTGGATTTGCACACCAGGGGCATCGTATCTGACACCCCTTAAGAAAAAGCGTTGTTCTAATACCAGGTCCATCATATGTGCTAAATCTTTGAATGCTAGTTAAACGTAAGTTCACTTTGAATCGCCCTTTCTATTAAATAATCCTTGTATTCTTCTGGCAATTCATTAAAGTATGCGTTAAAGCCCCACACCCGAACAATTAAATTCGGAAACTCTTTTGGATTTTTCTTCGCTGCAATAAGTGTTTTACTATCAACAATATTGGCCTGCATTTGGCAAACACCCTTTTTAAATGCTGCTTTTAAAAGGATTGCAAAATTCTTAACATTTCTGCTCACAAAGTTAGGAGAAACCATAAAGTCAACTACATTACCATTGAATCTGTCCTCGGAGCAATCTAACTGTGCAGCAAAATTGAATAACTCTGTGTACGCAATACCTGTCCCTGATGAAATATGAACAGAAAACGGCGCTTTGTTTTTTCGTCCATCAAATGACGCTGGATAATCCACACTATCCATAATATAATGCGGTGAACTCAGTCCAAATTTAAGCTTTCCGCCAAATGGATTTCTATAAGTGCTTATTATCTCTGTCGTCATTTCCGTAATCTTATTCACGAAAGCAATTATTTCCATATCATCTCTGGCAAATACTTTTGGACTATCGTTAAGTTCTTTTAATAATTCTTCTGCACCTTGGAAATTTTTCTTTCTATATGAATCTAACTCTTTATAGGTATATCGTTTTTCCTCAAATACGAATTTTTTTATGTTCGCAAATGAGTTAACTGCATTAGCCATACCAACAGTCAATATTCCATAATTATTATATTTTGCACCGCCTTCGCTAACATCAAGTTCAACTGATCTTGCATTTTTCGAAAACATAGAATATAAAGGATCTTTTTCCCATTTTATAGTAGATAAGTACTTTGTTATCTTTTCAATAGACTTTTCCAGCCCTTTCCTGTACATAGACAGCAAAATGTCCATTGATTGAATCGTATTTAAGTCCTCATTATCAGAAATGTAATTAAATGGATCAAGATAATTCAATGAAAGAATGTTATTTTGTTCGTAGGATTCCCCTGCTACCGGCTCCCAACAAGCGGACGTTATATAGTTACAAGCATCTGCTTTCTCATATCCAAACTGAATCATGCTTGGTATAATCTGATCATCATTCGATATAAGTGGGCTTCCTACATTGGATGCCATAGTTGCCACAACATCATCCCATAATTCAGACGGCATTTTCTCACTAGTTCTAAGTAAAACTTTAGGATCTGGAAGTCCAAGTTTCTGTATAACACGCATGATCAATTTGGTATATCTACCATAAAAATATGTATCATCCTCTAATGTACCACCCAAAATAACAATCTGTCCTGTATCGCCCATAAGCGCGTTACTTTTCATCACATAATATTTATGAATCAAAGAGAAAAACTCTGTAAACAATTGCTCCGCTTCCGCTTCTTCACACTGATAAGAATCCAAATAGTAATCTAATCTGCCTAATCCTACCAAAATATGTCCCAGCTGCCACTGTATCTGATTCACTATCAAAATTCTTTGCAGTGCCTCCTCCAGAGATTCTGCTTTTTTATTTTTCATTCGATCAATGTATTTAACAATGTTTTCTTTATTCTCTATATTGCTTTCACGCACATAGATTTTTAGTCTTTCAAGATATTTAAAAATAGCATCTAATACAGCATTATTATCATTTGCAAAATCAGATGATGACTCCATATAATAGTCTTGTAATGGATACTTCAAGACTTTATTATACTCAATGGTACAGTTTCCTATAATCTTATTGTGAATCTTTGCGCTTTTAAAAATATCCCATGTGTAAATAAAGTTTGTGCATCCTTCATTATCAAATTCTGCCTGCGCCAAAAGCTTTTCAATTGATTTTCTATTTTGGTTTGAGCAGCCACCCGAGCAGTATCAGACGGATACATCTGCATAAGAGACATATTTCTTAAATTCGTCGTCTTATATATTTCCCCCTCGAACAAACGTAATTGAAAATAATCATCAAATGTATAATGTTGTACATTATTTTCATTATTCGTCAAAATATATTGTTGAGACAAATAAGGTTTGATATCATTATAACGTACCCAAAACATCGGATATTTTACAGCTTCACCCCCAAAATCTCCAGCTCGGTGCAATACCGGACAAAGGGCTTCTACTATCGGATAAAATTTCGAATTTCGCTGATCGAATACCCATTTCTCCCTCATATAATACGACAGGACCTCATTGGTCGGTATATCACTGTCTTCTATACCAAATGTCACCGTTTTGGAAGTACGCCCCTGCTTTTCCTCATAAGGGATATGATATCGGTCAAGTACATCCTTCACTTTTAACTGATAAGCCTCGGTAAATATTTCCCGGCCATCAAGATATTCATAAACCGGAACTTTTCCATCTGCCATCAATTCTTCAGGATAATACAAAGGCATATTTTTCTCCTTTGTAAGATCCACAGACCGATATATAACACGCATCCAAGGGATATCGGCTTCAGTTATCCCCGCTTTATCATATAATGATTGGGCCCGTACCGAAAGTTCATTCTTTTCCTCTTTTGGAGAAACGGTGCGCACCGTAGACCGATTTTGAGCATGCAGAACCGGCATAGTACATGCAAAGGCGACTGCAGCTGCCACAATTTTTACAGTGACTTTCATACGCTCTATCTGTTTTTTACTTTTCATTTTCAGTTTACAATTACTTCTATCGGGGACAAATCCCGTTGTATTCCATCTGGACCAACTGCTTTTACACGAGATATATAGAATCGTTTCCCCCGTGACAATCGTCGGAAAGCTGTCCTTTGACGTTCAGAAAATGATGCTCCGTCCGAAATCTCAGGCATAGCATTTCCCATCGAATCAAAAAATACTGTCTCAAATTGTAGCACTCGATAAGTTACATTCAACAAATCATCATCAATTGCTGCCTGTATACCCGGTGCAGACAATAACAAACTCTTTGGGAAAGGTTTTCCTCCTTTATAACGACGCTCGTACCCCTTATCATCCTTATATGCAATAAAAGGCATAGGATCGGGCAGCTGACGTACTCGGAACTGGGTTGTATTGACAACTTGCGAATGTCCTTCAAGTACAGCCGTAACCGTAATCGTCACATCTTGTCC
>OGIE01002231.1_pt1 | contig 24562 bp, 34 predicted proteins | sample 1571581 | NCBI WGS metagenome assembly OGIE01 (sample SAMEA2582021, study PRJEB24529) | metagenome | biome: Human gut stool | place: China | collected 2011
TTTCAAAGTTCTTTCATTTTAGCCTTGACTTTTTATTTGCAGGCTGTGTTATGATAAAGAAAAGATACGAAACACCAATCACTTGCAAAAAGGAGGCATCCTCATGAATATATCCACGAATGCAAGCATAAACACTTATGCAGATTCCGATTATTATAATCATTATAATATCAAAAATTCCGATGATCCAAATAAAACGGATTCCACAAACCGTCCAAGCTCCCCGGAAGAATGCCAGACCTGCAAAAATCGGAAATATGCAGATGGATCCGATGAAAATGTTTCCTACAAATCAGCCGCCCACATTGCTCCGGGTGCAGCCGGAAATGCAGTACGCGCCCATGAGGGGGAGCATGTATCCAATGCCTATACCAAAGCTTCACAGAACAACGGAAAAGTCATTTCCGCCTCCGTGTCCATTCATACTTCGGTCTGCCCGGAATGTGGACGCACCTATGTATCTGGCGGCACGACAAACACAATGATCAAATATCCGAATGAATCCAATCCCTATCAGCAGGAGCGGAAATCTCAGGACGCTCTGCGTTTCACCGGAAATAATATTGATTATGTTGCCTGAATCGAAAAAATGAACCGGCAAAAGTATTTCACTTTTGCCGGCTCATTTTTCAATAAATCCATTTCTATATTAACTGAAGAACAATTTCTTCACATCTTCCACCGGCATATCCTGACCTGTGTACAGTTTAAATGCTGCAACACCCTGCCATAACAACATGCCTTTTCCACCGATACAGGTGCATCCTGCTTCCTTTGCCTCCCGCAAAAGTTTTGTCTCCTCCGGATTGTAAACTGCATCTGCAACTACAAGTCCCGGGCGGAATGCAGACAGATCTTTCACAACACTCTGGTCATCCATCGGCTTCATTCCAACAATGGTAGCATTTGCAAAAATATCACTGGACTGGATCTCTTCCGTCATTTTTGCTGTATCTGCAATGTCATATACATTGACCACACACTCCGGTACTGCTTTCCGAATCTTTTCTGCGGTCTGTAAAGTGCGCTCGAAAAATGCATCTTTGATATTGAAAATCGAAATCTCACGTGCTCCGTCTAATGCACACTGTACCTGAATTGCAGTCGCTGCTCCACCGCCTCCGGCTACTGTAATTTTCCTGCCTTTGATCTCAATTCCATGATCTCTTAAGTTATGGACAAATCCCTCGCCATCTGTAATATATCCGGTCAGTTTTCCGTTATCATTGACAATCGTATTGACTGCACCGATGATCTGCGCCGCCGGGGAAAGTTCATCCATATACTTTGCTGCCTCTACCTTGTCCGGCATCGTCACATTGCACCCGCGCATATTGAATGTTTTCATCGCCGCGATCGCATCTTTTACCTTATCTTCTTTTATATCAAATGCCACATAGGCATAATCAAGACCAAGTTTTTCAAAACTGTAGTTATACATTGCAGGTGAACCTGAATGTCCGACCGGTGATCCGATCAATGCCAGTAAACCTGTGTGACCTGAAATACGTTTTTCCATGCTAATCCTCTCCTTGTTTCGCTTTCTGTATTTATCAAACATGATATACGTTTTTTTGCGGATTGGCAAGCACTTTTTTCGTTTAAAGTGTTAAAGTTTTGTCAAAAGTCTATGATTTCTATTTTTCCTGCAACTGTAACCCTGTTTCCGTCAGACAGTATACTTTATCGCATACCTCATCAATATACTTCCTGTCATGCGAGATACTGATGACTGCCCCCGGAAATTCCTTTAGCATCTCACGGATGACCGGACCGGACAGCGGCGAAAAATTTCTTGTCGGTTCATCCAAAATCAGTACATTCGCCCCGGACATACTCATTTTCAGTAGAAAAATTTTTGCTTTCTGTCCACCGGATAACTCTGCGATGGGATGATCCATCTCATCTGCCGTATATTTTAACGCGCCCAGAAATGTCCTGATTTTTGTCCGCTTCTCTTTTTTCCCGGTCTGATCTAAATATTCCACAGGCGTCACATGTAACTGCAACAGTTCCTCGTAATTCTGCGGCATATACTCCGCGTGAATGTCATTTCTGTTCAACAGCTCCTCCGCTATTTTATGAAGCAGAGTCGTCTTACCGACTCCATTTTTCCCGGTGATGCAAATCTTTTCAGAACCGCGTATGCGGAGAAAAATATTTTCAGCCAGAATGCGCTCCCCATCTGGCGTCCACAGTTCTGGCAACTCGTACTCGATCACTGTTTTTCCTGCCGGAATTGCCGCCTCCTTATTTCCAAGCTTAAAGAAGATCGCGCCCTCCTGCTCCGGCATCTCGGTCATGTTCTCATTTTCTTTTTCAAAACGCCGCTCCATGGATTTTACTGCGTGCATTTTCTTTTTTAACAGTCTCCCGCCTGCCGGGTTCTGCCTTGAGATCGTCTCCTGTGCATAGTCCACACTCTGATAAATACGCTTTAACTTTTCCTCGCGTATCTTCTTTTCACGTCTTTCACTCTCTGCCTGCCGCTCCTGATTTTCGAAATTGCGCAGCCGCTCTTTTCGGTACTGTTCGTAGGACATTTTTGCGATCGTATATCTGCTCACAGTTTTTCTGCGGATCTGCTCGATGTAAATGATCATATTCGCTGTATTTTCAATCAACGTCTCGTCATGCGAAATAAACAGCACAATATGTTTCCAGTTTTGGATGAGCTGCTCTAACCATTCCAGCGTCTCCACATCAATGTCATTGGACGGTTCATCCAGCAAAAGGACTGTCGGATCCGTCAAAAGCAGTTTCATCATCTGCGCCTTGACTTTCTCTCCACCCGACAGTGTTTCCATGGGCTGCTCCCGGTAAAAGAAATCTGCCGGGACATGAAATTTTGCCGCCATCTGCCCCAGCGTTTTTGGTGTCTGCTCCAAAAAGCTCTCCTCTTCCATAAAAAACTCACAGACTGTTAATGTCCGTTTTTCTTTCGGCAGTTCCTGTGGCAGATAAGCGATACGCTCCTTCGTTTGGATCAGTTCACCTTCTGTCTCGCAGTAATCGTCCACCAGCTTTTCATCGTAAATCCATTTTAAAAGCGTTGACTTTCCATTTCCCTCTTCCCCGATAATGACCGCCTTATCGCCGTCATTTAACACACATGAAAAATCATTTAAAATAACACGCAGGTCCTTTTTATGAGTAATGCTTAAATTTTTAATCTGTAACATAAATCCTCCTCGTTTTCCGAAGGAAAATGCGAACCCTCTGGTGAGCAGAGGATTTGTTCTCCCTTGTTTTCCGCAGGGGAAAAAAAGTCTGTTCCAGTTTCCTGAAACAGACTTTTTGAAATCTCTTATTCTGGCAGTTACGATCACTCTGGATGGATATCACGGCATCTGCTTTTAGTTTACATAATACCATCTTCATCCATAAATCCATGATGTCCCGCATTACATGCTACATTGTAATATCTATCTTCCACACCGATGTCAGCAAATGAGATTTTCAAATAACCTAATTCAGAAACACACAAACAAACCCTTTCCCCGGGTTTCCTAACTGTCTATCTTGTTTACACAGAAAGCTTTCACTTTCCTTCTTCTGAATCAAATTATCTGTTAATCATTCCATTCACCCATCACATGCGTGCCTTTCTTTTTTCTATCCTTTAGCTTACGCAAAAATCAGAAGTTGTCAAGAACTTTTACAAAATATACTGCTCATTCACACTTTACATGTGCGAGTAATGCATCAGAAAATCAAACAATTCTTTATTTGTTTCTCCATTAATCTCCTCTGCTTCCAAATACTGCGGCAATGGCATTCCCTGTTGACATTCCCCGCAAATATCAATGCCTAAAATATTTCCACTCTTTAAAAATGGCATCAGCAATCGTTCCAACACAGGCAATGCCATTTTTCCCTGACTCCAATTTGTCTCTGAATATTCTTCATCTAAAATATCCTTGTCTATGGAAATGTAAACCGGAAAGTTCTTTTTTATTTTCGAAATTTTATTTCCAGCTTCTCCACTTTGAATCTCTTCTGCCGAAAAAGTAACTAGTTTTTCCCGCAGTTCTGTGTTGGTCACCAGACCTTCTTTTTCACTGTATATCTGCTGGATATCACGCTCCTGCGGTCCAATCAAAATCAACTGCTGTAACCATGGATTTGTTTTTAATACTTTTCCTGCCCAATCGCCACAGCTTGTCATATGCTCAATCATCGGTTTTTGCATATCTGTGTGATGATCAAACAGAATCAGTGAGAACCCCTGTTTGATTTGTTCCGTCATAATTCCTGTCACATAGTGATAATTTCCAGAATCCAGAAAATGAATTCCGCGGATTCCATACGGTTCAATCCGCGCTCTGATCTCTTCTTCTGCACGTTTAGAACAATATAAATCACATTCCGCAATATCAGAACAGTCCAGCCAGTGAACTCTATCATTCTTTGGTATCTTCTCGTCACAATAGACATGTGAAAAATCTAAAATCAGATGATTCGTCGTCATACTCATTCCTTCCATCAAAATTTTCTTTTATGAGAGCAGTTTTTCGGTCCACTCCACTTCCCTAAAACCGGTCAGCACAGTATCTCCATCCACAACCAGTGGACGCTTCACAAGCATACCGTCTGTTGCAAGAAGTTTTAACTGCTCCTCCTCGCTCATATCCGATAATTTATCCTTCAACTGCATGCTTTTGTATAAAAGTCCGCTCGTATTAAAAAACTTTTTCAATGGCAGCCCACTTTTTTCGTACCATTCTTTTAATTCCTCGTAAGTTGGATTTTCCTCTGCGATATTGCGCTCCGTATATGCGATATCCTTACCATCTAACCATTTCTTTGCCTTCTGACAGGTGGAGCATTTTGGATAACAGATCAATAACATATGATTTTCCTCCTTGGATTGAATTTCTATCAAAACTAGATCACGATGCCGTTGCAGTGATCTACCTCATGCTGGATAATCTGGGCAGTCCAGCCTATATATTTGCCGTGCTGCTTCTTAAAATTTGTGTCCAGATAGTCCACTTCAATTTCTTTATATCTCGTGCATGGTCTTACTCCATCCAGCGAAAGGCAGCCTTCCTCTGTCTGAAAAGCCCCGGTTTTCTTTGTGATCACCGGATTGATCATTGCAAACTGAAATGGTCCTGCTGCCACTACAATAATATTTTTGCTCACTCCGATCATGTTCGCCGCCATCCCGACGCAATGATCTAAATTTGCTCTTAAAGTATCCAACAGATCCGTTATCACCTGCTTGTCTGCTTCGGTCGCGTCCACTGATTTCTGCGCAAGAAACATTGGATCGCGTGTGATTTTCTTTACCATTCGTTGATACTCCTTCCCCATTTCAAATTCTCTTTGCAATCTCGATTGCAACATATAGTTTATCCATATTATGGTTGGCATCCGCAAGCCCGGAAACATCATAAACTGCCTGATCTAATACATCCCCGGTAACCAGAAAATTATATAACTCCCATCCATAAAAGTCACAAACTGCCTGAACTCCGGCAAGTTCCATCTCCACAGCAATGCAGCCCTCTTTTTTTCTCGCATCAAATTTGGCTTTTGTTTCCCGATATATTGCATCCGTTGTCCAGACTTTTCCCAAAACATTCGGAAGTTTTAATTCATCAAATATCGCTTTGACTGTTTTTGCATTTTTCACCTCTATGTAATCTGCCGGAGGCGCATAATGATAACTTAGTCCCTCTTCCCGATAACTGTGTGTCGGTATCACAAATTTACCTGTTGTCAGCCCACTGTCTAATGATCCTGCCGAGCCAAACATAATAAACTTCACAGCACCAGTAAGCCAGTTTACATCTATTACATCTCCACCTGCCAGCGCAGAACCGATATGACTTAAATATCCGGCAATTTTCATTCCCTCTATGTCAAACACATACACTGGTGTAATCCCATTGCAGCATCTTATTGCCCCAACTTCCTGATGCTCATATGTATCAAGCATGTATTCAAATATCTGTTCTGAAAATATGATCATACAATTATCGCATAAATGTTTTTGTTCGCCATAAAAATCTTTTGTTCCAAATAAAACCTCTGAATTGTCAAATGCATCTGTTATCATTTTCATCCTCCTATCCTACCATAAACTCATCCGGAAAAGTAAATGCCGGAAGTCCGCATAATACAGGCTTTCGGCATTTCTGTCCGCTATTTAAACTCGCAGAGTCTGGTTAGATTTTGGTTATTTTAATGTAGTTATCTATACCATTTAGTATTGATAACTCAAGCCTTTTCCACACATTATTATTCGTTTCACACATTTTTAGTACCGATCCAGTACCATTGCTATATTGTCATTATTGTGTGTAGTTCCGGTGGCTTGCAGGTTTGTTTACTATTCGCAGAATAATCATCCGATAGTTTGCAAGTCCACCTATGGAAATTATAATCTCTAAGCAATATTTCTGCAAGAAAAAGTTTTGTGGTACTAATCGTTAGTACCACGATTGCTTTCTATATACTGACTGAAATCAATTACCTTTGCTGGCTTTCTCTTAGCAGCAATCCCTAATCGTTCCATGTCTAATTTAAAAAGTTCACTCGGATATCCATACGCATCAAATCCCTCTGGCTGGCAGATATCTCTGTTCAGATACTCACTAAGTTCCCATTGATACTTATACGACACGAACTACCAATCATCTTCTTCATCATCAAATAACGAATGTGACCCACTGTCCGTAAGATGTAATTCTCCGGATTCCATATCCATCGCCATACCAGCCCCCATATCTTGCATCATATGGCCTTCAGAATCCATCATCATACCGCCACCCATGTTATAAAGAAAATCTCCATCACTATAATCAAATCTATCCATATTGCTGGTCTCCTTTCTTTACTCCTCTTCATAGTTATCTAATACATACTGTAGCATCTCAAACGCAACTTCTTTCTTAGCCTGTTTTTTTGATGAAGATTCAGAATCAAATTCAACGTCGATTTCATCAATATGACATTCAACATGCCAAATCGGATTTCCATCTTCATCATGCGATTCCGTATAATCATATCTTGGAATACTGAAATATCCACGCCGAGCAAGTATCTCAAGCTGATTTATTGCCATTTCAATAGATGGCTCATCTATTTCGTCACGAATCGTAAACAATAAATCATGTTCTACCAGATAGTCATATGCAGCCTTACAAGCTATCTTGCGTGCTTCATTCTTTGATAATCCATATGCTTTAAATCTTGGGAGATCATTTCGTATGGACATTTCACATGAATGATTAGCATTTGTAAGATAATAGCGACCTTGTGGAACAACCTCGATTACTTCAGGGCTACTTGGAATATATAGACTATAGCGCTCATTTTTATACCTAAAGTACGGAATACAACCAAAAGATTCATCCCACTCATAGATTAATCTTACATAATCTGCTTCTTCCCCATTATCCACAATAGAATCCGGTCGAAGCATTACCTCTGCCACATTCTGGATGATCTCATAATCATAATTGGTATCAAGCGCAACTGCACCAAGTATGGCCTCAAACAAATCTTCTTTTACAGAAGGTTGCTCAGCCATATTTTGTTCTATATCTCCCTTACCCATAATAAGAAACTCAGTAAAGCCCATTTCGTCGATACGCATTGCCAGCGTCTTTTTTTCTACCAGTTTTTGCTTTATTCTGGTAAGCTCACCTTCTGTTTTCTCACTATGAAACTCTTCCGGTTCCTGTGGTACTCTAAATCCTGCTGGTATCTTCTCCTGGATATGAAGGTCATTTCCATATTTCGTTGTTAGATACCTCATAACGGAAGCACTTAAAACCGTATCGCCAACAAATTCCAAAACCTCATTGTTCTCTCCACCATTCTCTTCGGTATACGATTTTCGTACAAATGCCTGTCTTAACAACTTTTGATTCTTAAACTCATATCCTATCTGATTCTGTACTACTGTTTCAAAATACTCTTTTTTGTCCATAAAACAAAAAACTCCTTTCAACAATAAATGTGAAAGGGGCATAATAATCTAACACAAAATAGACTACTCGTGAGATAGTAATCGTCTGCATCAGACATGGATCTTAAATTTTCTTCTCTATTTTCATGTATTTACTAAAGCACACTTGCATATGCAGTAATAAATCTCGTACAAATAGAACACAAAATTTAAAAAGCATCACGCCCCAATTTTCAGTTACATGGTAATATTACCACAATAATCAAGATTTTTCCACAGAATTTAATTCTGTCAACCCGTAATTATCCACTTCTGGTCCACTGGACCAAAAGTTAAAAATCTCTCCCATCATTCCTCATAAGTTGACTGCAGGGACCCACGGCTGTACAAAAAGGCATAAAGAAAGGCTCCCATACCCGAGTAATCAAAACCCGAATAGAGAGCCTTTTCGCGATAGACAGCTTAACACAGCCGTCCATATCCACAGAATGGATACTGCTGACCAACAGCTACCATTGTTTCAACCAGGTCATTATCTTCCACCAGAGTTTTTTTATGGCAAGCATCATAACAGAGTCATCCGTAAACTTAGCTTTATCATCTATGATAAGCGGTATGTTTTGCCAATCCAGATTTTTGGGACGATTAAACTCATACTGAGATCCCAATATATCGCCTAATACTGCACCCTTAATAGCCATTAGTTCTTACCCCCATTCTTCTTATTTCCACGAGTTAGATAATCTGCTACGATTGGAGCTTTCCATCCACTATCATTAAGACAATCCTCCATATGTTCCGCAGAACTTGCCTTCATCGCAAAGCACACTGCCTTAGATACACCTTCATAAACTGTAGCGGTTCCTATATTGTCATGCACATAATTTACGGCACGCTCTTTTCTGATTCCAAAACGCTGAGCTTCCGCATATGCATCAATGTTAGCTCCGATGAAAATAAACTCCCAGCCATACTTTTTCTGCTGGTGCTTTACCATCTTTTGCACCTTATCATAAGAATACTGTCTGCTGGCATTTTCCATACCATCTGTTGTAATCACAAAGATGGTCTTCTCCGGACGGTCTTCAGGTCTGGCATACTTATGAATATTTCCGATGTGATGGATTGCTCCACCTACAGCATCAAGAAGTGCTGTACATCCGCGAACGTAATACTCCTTGTCCGTCATCTTCTTAATCTTATCAATCGACACTCTATCATGTAGCACTTCACAGGTATCATCAAACAACACTGTAGATACATATGCCTTCTCACCGGTCTTTTTCTGCTTCTCCATCATGGAATTAAAACCACCGATGGTATCTGCTTCAAGCCCTCCCATAGATCCGCTTCTATCCAAAATATAAACGATTTCCGTTAATCCTTTACTCATGATCCTTTACCTCCGTTTTCTATTACTGACCTCCCTGCAGTGAGGCATTTCCTTGTTGTGATGTAATAATAAATCGTAGGCAAAGAAAAAAGGTCAACCGTAAGGCGACCTTTCATATTTATGGATTTGACAATGGATCCAGCCCATAATCAAACAATACAATATCTATTTTTAAGACGTTATAATCTTCGTGCTCTATGAAATACTCAACTATCTTATCGGTCTGCGATATCGGTGACAACGCATACCCGGCTATTCTAAGAAAATCTATCGTTTCGTCAAGATTAAGGCGCAACCCAACAGCAAGTGCAAGCATCTTCTCTTTTGAAGGCTTTACCTGCCCCTTAAGAAGTTTTGAGAAATACTGCTTTGAAATATTCGCTGTTGCGTATACTTCTGAGTTTTTAAGCTCCTTTTTATTGATAAGCTGCTGTAAATGCTTTTCAAAAGAATCCGTATAGATTTCCTTTAACGCTTCCTCCAAAGACTCTGACTTCTTTTCAAAGGAAACCGGCTTAAGATACTCCGGCATCATAACCGAAGGCGCTTCCATTGCAGAATATGATTGCATCATATCTGCATCCGGTGATTCATCTTCCTTAGCCTCTTCCTCTAAAGGAAGCGCATCAAAACTATCTTCCTCCTTATCCCTGTTTTCTCTTCGCAGGAATGATGGCATATGGAAAGATTGCAATGTAGCACCGACTCTGCTCTCTGGCCGTTTTCCCGTTTCGCGCGGATAGTTATCATTTCGGTATTCCTCAGCAAGAGCTGTTTCTACATAGCCGTCATCAACAAAGCAGGCAACATCTTCTACAAGCTTACCAGAAATAGTAACATCCTCGCTACCAAACACAGCAAGCGTAATCTCTATGTCATTATCTTCCAAGAAAGCCGTAAAAGTATCAACAGCAATCTGTATGCCAAGCTCCTTCGGGAAACCATATGTGCCCGTGGCAAGAAGTGGGAATGCAATGGAATTACATCCATAGTCCTTCGCTAACTGTAATGCCTTCGCATAGCATGAGCGAAGACACTCTTCCTCACCTTTACTTCCATCCGTCCACCAAGGACCACTTGCATGAATGATGTACTTTGCATCAAGATCAAATGCATCCGTGATTGCTACTTCACCCGGCATCAAAAGACCAATCTTCTTACGTGCTTCAAGAAGCTTTTTCTTTCCGGCAGCTTTATATATGGCAGAATCAACACCATCATCAACGGCAACGTTCGGATTTGCTGTATTTACTATGGCATCTGCTTTTACTTTTGTTATGTCATTTCTAATAATCTGAAAAGGCAAATCCTCACCTCCCACTTAAATCAAATAAATAATGCTTCCATCGTCATTTGAAATACGCAAAAAATCTTCTGCTGAATAATGATTTTCATCATTCTTGATAGTAAAATAGCTTTCTACATTTGCTAGGTGCCCTATCTTTTCGTAAAGAGGAACTGACTTGTTCCAATTACCATTCTGTTTATCCGACGTAGATAACCAACCACTTACCCTCACTTTTTCTCCTACCGAATAAAATTCCTTAAAAGCCTTTATTATATCAATAACGGAAAGCATAAGTGTTGTGCCTATTCCATGATTGCTAATCCTTGAGGGTACTTCCAAATAGCCAAATCCGGCATGATGGTCATTTTTAAATTTTTCGATGTCTATGTGAATCTCCACACTACCATTCCCTAAATCGTCTCCATGAATACCACAACATATTTCACCATCTATATGATTATTCTTATTTGTAAAAACTTCCTCTATCCAGAATCCTCCTCTTAATGACTTAATACTCTTCTTTTCATATGGATGATTAAGCAATTCCTCTATGAAATTATTATCCATCGATATTATTCCCCCTGGTCAACTTCTGGTCCATTGTACCAAAAGTTATTGCTCTTTAAAAATCTGATTGTTTAGATCAAAATATACCCAATCTCCTTCATTGATATCTTTACTGTATAATTCTTTATCAGCAATCTCCATATCAATTTCAGATCCGTTTTCATCTCTTAATAAGACTTTGTCCATAGCCATATAATCATCCGGACGCTCCTCACAACCGCAATCTGGTTCCATGATTTTCTTTACGATATACTTCAATCTAAACATCTCCTACTAATCTTTTAATTTCGTTCCGTTCTCAGTCTTCCAGTCAACATTACCATTGGATGTATGTCCAAGTATTACAGCCGATGCAGCGGATGAAGCACTAAACTCATAATCCTTTTGGAATACCCCATCCTTTATCACTTCTTCTTTGATAAGAGTATTTCTCAGATTAAAATATCCTTTTCCCTGTGTTTCTAAAGACGGCACTGTATGATCGGATATTTTCGATCCGGACAGAACTGTAAAACCACCGGTGCTTACAAATCCTTTTGCATTTGCCTCCGTGCCCTTGCAATATAAGTAAACCGTATCATCCGTAGCCTTCGGAACAGGAACAAGCACCTTATATCCAAGGGTATTGATAAGAATCTTCACGTTATCAATAAACTCTTCCATTGTGGCAATCTGAGTTTCCTTCAGCACCGTGTTCTTATATGTATTCTTTGTCAGAATCGAATACCTGCCACAGTCCTTGGCAATCTCAACAAAACGATTCTCTAAATATCGGATCAAGGCTTTATTCAAGTCTCGACCAACAAAAATAACCGCTGTATTCCAGTAATATTTTTCTTTACCGGACTGATAATCTCTAAGATGCTGAGAAAGTCTATCCAGTACATTTTCTGCCTCACCGATATAAACAGAATCTGTTCCGTCATCCTCCTGACACATCAAGAAGTACACGCCGACACCTTTGATATCATCCCGGTCACATCCTGCAATCTCTGTTCTTGGAATCTTAATAGCTTTACCATTCCAGTTTGATAGTTCCGCTGTTGTCAAACTATCCGCAGAACCATTTACAAGAAAGAGTTCAATAGCTTTTCCATACATTCAAAACACCACCCTCTCAATATATGCTAATTCCTTGTTCCCAATTCCTCAGACTTCATGTAATTCCAGAAACTTCTAGCTGTTTCAAAACAACTATTGTAACGATAATGTTCTTTGCTTGTCAATAACATTTTTCAAAAAATCATAATCATTTTTGATATATTTTTTTATGTTCAGCATTATCCATCTATTTTCCTAATTCTTGGCGGTGTTGCAGTCTTCCTTTCCAGCCACGGCAATGTCGCATTTATCACAATACAAAACTCAATCATTATCGCAATGATAAGGATTATTGCCTTTACGATTATCCTTGCCACATTATTTCCAATATGATCCGCCGGTGCCCAAAACAGAGCAGTCAAAATTATAACGCCTCCAATTCCCGGAACTAACACTGCAATCGGAACATATGATAAGAGAATATACAACACAAAGAAGGCAGCCATCGCTATATATGCTCCCATTGTTCCTACCAACGGAGTCAACTTCTGATGAACTGGGATACACCAAATGATTGCAGGAATCAGATTTATCATCGGGAACTTATAATTCTTTTCATATTTACTTCTGTTTGTCTCTTCAACAATATACTTTGCCATAATCATTGCCCTCCGCTTACATACTATTTCTTGTTACGTAATACATTTGGGTTGAAAAAATCCCCATTACTAAACGAGAGCAAAAAAAGTTTGAAATTTTATAATTTGTGGAAAATAAAAGATGAAAAACAGGTTTGGACTTTATTCTGGAATAATTCCGATACAGTTTTTTCTGAGAAAAACAGTATCATAATCGTATCACGACACAAAAAAGGCCTGAAATCATGTTTTCTTAACATGATTTCAAGCCTTGAAAATACTTGATTTGTTATACCAACCTCTAAACCACTTCAGGTCTACTCAAACTCTTGGGCGGAGAGATTTATCTGGCTGTTTTTCGGTACACATTTGTGCGTTTTATTCTTCATATTCATCTTATTTCACATTTTTGTGTACCTCGTCTAAAATTTTTAGAGCCAAAATGGAGCCACTATTTATTTTGTTCGAACTTAACATTTGCATTTCCCAACATTTGCATTAGTCCATTGACTTTCCTTTGAGTAAATTCATCTAATACAATTGCCAAAATAACGCTTTGTTCTTCAAATGATTTATTCTTTTGAATCTCATTAAGAATCAACGAGGCCACCTCTGTTTTTTGAGTGAAATTAAGCGATAAAATATGTCTTATTTTAATAATCAAATCTTTGTTTTTTTCAAGTATCTCGCTAAATTTTTCATCACTCATTGATAATGGCGAGTCTATCTCTACATAAGGCATCAACGGATTTTGCGCCATCTTAAACAACACAAACGATTTTGTCTTTTCATTTTCAAACAGAATGTCTGTACTTATTTTTTCCCATAAAGTATCATAAAATTTTCCAATATTCCACTTAGATAAATGTGCTTTATTTACTATTGCAACTAATAACTCATCAACATATTTTGAATAAATTGAATCCAATTGTTGCAATTCATTAATTGAAAACTTCTTTTCCAGCGAATAGGTTTCATCTGAGCTTCGAGTTCTGACTTTTTCCATAAAATATTCCAAACTGCTTCCTGGATTTTCTGACTGATTTAAAATGTCAAGTATATAATAACAAAGATCAGTATCATCCCCTGCATAGGTACTTAAAAGCATCTCAATCTTCTCATTCATTGTTTTTTCCTCCGCATATATACTTTTCTAATAATTGAATATACAATCTTTTAGGTAATGTAATAAGTAATGCCATTAATGTAAATACATCACTCCATACATCATTTATCTTCACAATTCCCGTTAGGAAAAGTACTAAAAAAATAGCCATTAATAAAAATATTGCATATGACCATCCCTTGATAACATGAAACTTGTCATAACTAGAAAATTTTCCAATAGAATCTATATACAAATCTAGCACTGATACTAGTACTCCCACATATCCCGCTATTTTAATTATAGGATTATTATCCCCTATCGGTAAAAATCTAATTATTATCAATCCAATTAAAATAACAATTTCAAACAATTCTTTAACTAATTCTACATCATTCTTCTTTTCCATGATTATCTATAAGTAAAAGCATTTAACCTTTTTCATTTCAAGATGTACATTATCATTTCCTTCAAAACTTACTCCTATGTATTGATTGCAAAACAAAAATTCTAAATATCTTTCTATATCATTAACAGTTTCTTTTCCGTTGTCAATCAATTCAATTTGAATATTTCTTTTGGTTATATACAAATAGTACCCTTTTCTTTCACCTTCAAATACATTCCATGCTTTTAACTTATTATATTCTCCTTTCAAATACTTTTTTGTTTTGGTGTGTAAATAGAAATCTGAATAATGCCTAGGTGGGGTAATATTAATTTTCATTTGAATTCCTCCCTTCGTCACTAAGGAATTTTGAAAATTTATACATTATATTCCCTTTATATTGCTCTTGATTATCCTTTACAAATTCTTCTATAACTCTAAAGCTATCTAATACATCATTTGTAACACAATCTTGATTCCATTCATCCACATACACTTTTAACTCACGAAGTTTTTCAGGAGAATATCCGTATTTTTCAGCATTTTCCAATAGTTCTTCTCTTTTTTTCTTGTCCAAATATTGTTTAATGCCATAATCACGTCTTTCGTCAACAATATTACTAATTTGTTCATCTATACCTTGTATCATTTTAAGATATTCGGTTTTCTTGGTTTTCAAATCAGAAATCTTATTGTCATATGTCGTAAACTTATCTATCTTACTGTTAAACACAAGTTTCTTCCTCTCAAAGTATATTCGGAATATCACAAATATATTTTACTATACAACTATCTCATGATAATTATATCATATATGTCAAGAAAAATCATATTATTTAGGTCTCATACCTCCCTAGCCATCATCTCCGCCGCAGCCCGATTATACCCCTTCTTCAAATACCCTTGCACAATCGTCCCAAACATTCCCTTAACCATATCATCCTCGATATCACAATATGCCTGCATCTCTCCGGATAGTGCCAACGCCACATATTCTATCGGCTTTTCATCCAATAATTTATGTAACTTCGCCAGTGACTGCTCCGTTGTCCTCAGAGCAGCCTCCACTTCTTCGCACTTTATCCGCAACATATTTCCATCTGTAAACCACACCTCAACATAGCCGTTATCCATGTTATAAGCACATTCCACGATATTATCCATTTGATTATCTTTCATATCATCAATCCATCCTTCCCATTATCTTGTCCCATAAGACCTGTCATGCTGCCTTATCTGCTGCTCTGTACGCTCCTGTTCCTTTACCTTACCAATAATCGTATCAATCTGCTCAGCACCAGCATACCTCTTCACACGCTCCAGATCATCCGCCTTTTCCTGCAACAGCTCCTGTTCCTTCATTCATATCCCTAATCTTTGCCTTATAAAACTCCACGCTTTCCGAAAGTTCTCTCTTCTCTTTTCTCAGTTTCAGGACTTCCTCTTTCAGCCTTACACACTGAATTGTCAGATTTTTCACCAAAGACTTCAACTTATTCACAAGTGGCAATACAACCTTATCCCGAAACGCCTTCGCACTTGTAAATGCCCCTGGCTCCGGCAACTGCCATTCCAGTGCTTCATCATACTTACGCACATCTCGTTGTAATACTTCCTCTGATTGAACCATCTTCTCTATATTGCTTTTAAGTTCTTTCTGTTGCTTTTCAAGCTGAACATTAATATATGGTACAAAATCAATGTGCAGATGCGGTGTTTCTTCATCCATATGCAAATGTGCCGAGAATACATATAAGTTCGGATTTCTGGCTTGGAACTCGTCCATAAATTCCGTTAAAATCCTTTTTGCCAACAATCCATCTTCATTTTTGGCATTCATATCATCTTTATTTCCAATCTGAAATATCACTTCACGAAATAACTTTTCCTGCTTGCCTCGTCTGATTTTCTCATAGTAATCATCAATCATACGGTCTTTCCGTTTCTGTTTTGCATTATATCGTTCCAATGCCTCATCAAACAGCTTATGATAAACTTGTTTAATATCTTCTTGGCAAAACCCCATATTATCAGCACGTCTGTTCTTATCTACATTCTTAGCTGTAAATGCTCTGGTATTATGTCTCACAGAACCTTTTCCGATCATTGCACTTATCGTTCTCTCCATAGGCAATCTTCCCCTTTCTTTTATCTGTCATATTAGCACCGAATACGGCGCAGGCTTTGTTACTTTCGTCGAAAGTAACGCAAAAGCACTTTTGACAGCTGTCGCCATCAAAAATGCAACCTGACAAGTCAGGTTTTGCGCCCTGCCGGGAGCTTTTCTGCCCGCGGCAGTCAATGTACACAAGCCTCCACTATGTCAGGCACACCACATTTTCCTTATCCATTCTAACGGAAGCGTGACACGCAGCCGTTATATATGTTTAAGAAAAACTACCACCGAAAGCTCTCCGGCACACCTCGTCTATCCAAATATTCCTTTCGAGCCTTTTCCTTTTCTTCTTCCGTTGGTGCAGTCTTATATTTTGTATATAATTCTCTCATTACCATTGCGTCCAGCTTCTTCTCCAGCCCCTGTTTTATCTGAGGCAACAGTTCTTCCTGTTCCAACATAAAATATCTCATTATCGCAACGAAGAGTTCTTCTGAAATCTGTACATTTTTCATATCAATCCACCATCCCTTTCCTAATTCATTCAAGACCGCAACACTGCAAAGTCTATATGCTTTGCAACCTTGCAAAGTTTATCTCCGCAATTTCTATATAGCCTGCAATGTTGCGTTCTTGTCCTATCTCTGTTTTACTGCATCCAGTTCCCAATACCACTAATTATTGATTTTCTTTGCCCGGATGCCTAGTTCTTTCTTGGCATTTTCCAATGTTCTCTTTGAAATGCCCTGTTCATCAGCCATTTCAAAAACTTCATTACTCTGCACCATATTAGTTGTTTCTGCCAATTCACGAAGCATTTGCTTTGCCTGTTCCAGCTTATTTGCTTTTGGTGCAATACCGCCAAGTACTTCATCTGCTGTAATCTCATAATCTCCCAACCTATGACTACTGGAGAAAAGATTAAATACTTTCGCAATATGCGTGGAATATCACAGGAAACGCTTGGTCAGTTGTCCGGCATAAATTCCGCAACAATAAAGAAATATGAATATGGAATTCGTAATCCAAAATCTGACCTGCTTTTAAAGATTGCCAATGCGCTAGGCATCAGCATTAACATTTTCATGGATTTTGATATAGAAACAGTTTCTGATGTATTATCATTACTGTTTAAACTGGATGACCAGATTGATATGAAATTTGAGGCAGATAAGGACGATGGGGGCAATTTCAAACCTGCTACTGTTAAGCTGTCCTTTAAGAACAACCTCATCGATAAAAAACTCTATACCTATATGAAAGCTTTGGAAATTCGTGAAAATATGCTAAATGCTAAAGATGAATATTCAGAAGAAGAGTATGCTGACAGTTTGCAGCATATCAATGAAAATATCGAAGAAATCAAGCAGCACCTGCTTGATGACAGTATGGTTGTGTCGAAAGGAACTGACAGGCTTACTGTAAAAATTTTTCCAAATTAGCGAAACCTCTTGAATTATCAGACATAAGATGATAATATCTAATTAAACAGAAAGCACCCACTCCATAGGTGGATGCTCCGAGTTTGGGTTAATGAATGTCCTTAAGGGCACCGCCTATCCTGTGGATCAGACAGGATAGGCATTTTTATTTTCGCCTGCTCTTCCTCGAAGAGCTTTTCTCTTTATCGAGAAAGGCAAGCAACGCTACAATCAAGCTACCAAAGGACATCAGCAAAGCCAATATCCCAATGAAAATCGAAATGATCTCATAAGCCGTCATCGGCGCCACCTCCCTTCCTATGTATTCCGGTTGCCCGGTATCATAAAACTCGGGAGGCTACCACCCTGTCATGGGTACTTTCCTTAAGTAGTATCCTAACATAAGAACTGACGTTTCTGCAAGAACGATATTATTACAACTTTATTTTTCAAGTTCCATCAATATACTATCCAGTTTATCCAATAAATACTCTGCTGGGTCTTCTTGATTTTCTTTGATATTGCTCATTTCTATTAAATCTGCTGTACTCAATAACAAAAGAAGTTTTCCATTTTCCCTTAGGCAGCCTTTGGCAGCCCAATAGGCATTTTCATCATACCCACTTTGAGATACAATTATTCCAACACTTCTTAATGCCTTTGCATATAAATATTTTTCTGTTGTATATATTTCTTTTTGAGTTAATGGCTCGCTATAATTTTTGAATTCAAAAATTACATACTTTGAATTAAAATACCTTTCAATTATCGACCAAAAAGTTTTTTGATTTCCATCTTTTATCCTACATAAGAGATCAAACTTATATAAATCCTTATTTGATTTCTTCTGCTCTTTCCATAAGGTTAAGTCATTTGAAAATAAGTTTTCTAAAAGTTTATGGCATAATACTTCATAATCTCTTGCCATCTCTTTTCCCTTTTTGCAAAGTTCCATTTCTCTAATTAACGACTGTGTGTAAGAATTATGCTGTAATGAATTGATTTCTATAAATCCCTTTGCCGGTTCTATATTTTCTGTGGAATAATTTAAACACACAACCAATTGATTCTTTAGTTCATCATTTGATCGAACTGCGAATAATAAATTTGTTATATCAATTACAATCAATTCAGGGTATTTTTCGTGATAATATTCCCTCTTTCTCTTCTTTATGTATTCAGCAATAACTAAAATAGGTAACATTTTATTATTTTGAGCTATCTGTGTGATTCTTTCCGCTGCACAATCATTTACCAAAGCATATTTTACTTCAATACAATATTTTTCACCATTTTTTTCTGCAAGTATATCGATTTCATCACGCCTGTTATTAATTGTCATATTTTGTTGAATACTATATTCTGCCTCTCTAAATATCTGAGCAACACAATTTTCAAAGAGCACGTAATTATTTATATTCATCTTATAGTTCTCCTAATTTGTATTTTGAGAAAATTCTATATGTATCTTTTCAAAAGCAGCTTTCACTTCGTCTAAATCTTCATATTTTCCAACAATAACATTTAATATTTCCTCATCTGGCTGCCATAAATCTGGAACCATTATTGGCTTACATCCCGCTCTATATGCAGACAACAAACCATTTTTTGAATCTTCCAAAGCGTAACATTCCGATGGGTTTGCCTCCAGCAATTCACATGCTTTTAAATATATCTCTGGATCAGGCTTCGAGTTTTGAACCATATCACCACAAACGATCCCAGTAAAATACTCATATATATTTGCATCTTTTAAATGCTTCTCTACTTCCCATCTTGGGGATGATGAGGCAACCGCCATTTTAAAACTATTTTCTTTTAAATAGTTCAGCAGATTATATAGCCCTTTCTTTACCGGTACTGTATTCTCACTATAATATTTCTGCAAAAATTCTTTTGTGTACTTTCTAAACTCTTCCTGATTGTATCTATCTCCAAATTCTTCTCTCCATACATTATAAGATGAAACAATGTTCATTCCCAAAGTCTTATATACCATATATCCAGCCTTGCCTATGCCAATCTTTTCACCAGCATAATCCCAAGCCATAATAAATACTTTTTCTGTATCAAACATCAAGCCATCCATATCAAATATAATGTACATTTATTATCTCCTTTTACCCATGCAATACAGCCATTACATGTTCATATTTTTCCCTGTAAAATTCCTTACTTTCATCTGATAGCTTGTTGTAGCTTCGTTCAAGCTTAGATTTTACAAATTGTACGCCTTCCTCAATATTCATTTTTCTTTCTACGTAAGCTAAATAAAGCAAGCTAGGAACACTATCAAAATGTGAAATGGCATCTGCATCAGCAACACACAACTCCTCTTTACTGAGTTTCTCCAAATTCACGCTTCCCCTATGATTGAAAACACATTTTTGTACTAATTCTGTTTTTTCATCTTCATAATTCAATTCATTTAAAATCTCTTTTGCAATCGTTGCACCGTATACATGATGTTCTTCATACATTGAGTAATCTGTTATTGATGCTATATCATGTAGCCATGCAGCTATTATTACAACTTCCTTGTCAGCACCATATTTTTCTGCAAGTAATTCTGCATTTTTCGCTACAGACTTTATATGATAATAACATCCCATTCCAAATTTATTAGTTGGTTGCTTACATCTACGATAAACTTCTTTCTGCAAATATTCTATAATATCGTTTCTCATTATCTCTTTACCTTTTATTTTTCAAATTTTTCTCTTCTATCCCATTCCTCAATAAGTTTGGGCTGTATCAACGGATACGTCCAATCATCTGGCAACTCATCTATTAGAACAACCTTTTCCATTTCACTATGAAGTTCTTTTGCAAATTCCGATATCTCTGCAAAATAAAGTCCTCCAAACGATTCTTCCCCCGTATCGTTCACTCTGGTCTTTCCTGTAACCGAATATACACATACTGGCTTAATATCAAACTTAATAGCTCCTGTTTCCTCCTGTAGCTCCCTTTTAGCTGTTTCAAGAATGTTTTCGCCTGCTTCTCTGTGTCCTCCCGGTACTTCATATGTATCTCTTTCCTTGTGCTTACAGAATACCCATTTGCCATTGCTCTGTGAAATGATTACTGCAAATTTCAGTAAGGAATCATCTACTGTATCATAAAATTTTACTTCCAACATATTTCTTCTCCGTCAACAACTATAATCTCATCATCTAAATCTGCTTTGAAACAAAATGCACCATTTCTTTTCGTGGTTCAATTATGTATAATATCAGTTCTAACGGATACACCTTTACACCCTTCTTTAATTCATCCAATGGAACCCAGCAGAAATCCAAATCTATCCTTTCATTATCCAATTCATCATATCCATGAAATACTCCGTCTAAAGGAATGCTATCGTCAGCAAGATGAACATTATAATAAAGGCATATCTGATGACATGGTCTTTTACCCCATGGAAAATATATTTCACCAATTGCAAATAAATTATCCACCTCTATGCTTGCGTGAAGTTCTTCTTCAAATTCACGCTTAAGAGTTTCCATACTTGTTTCCATCGCTACAACATGCCCACCAATAATAGCATAATCGTCATTTTTCGGACGCTGTAACAATATTTTTCCATCATGTATCAATATACCGCCAACTCTGTATGAAAATACAAAGTCATCATTTTTAAATAGAATATCCATCAATAACACCTTCCCTTTTATATCCGATATTAGAATTACTATATAATTTCATTCTCAATAAAAACCGCAATGCCATCCTCATCATTCGAGCCAATAACTACATCAGCTTTATCTTTCACTTCATCAATCGCATTCCCCATTGCAACGCCTGTTCCACATAATTGCAACATTCCTATATCCGCATAATCATCTCCAAATGCAATGATAGATTCTGTACCAAATCCACACACTTCAGTAATCTTTATAATCACATTTTCTTTTGTCACATTCTTTTTCGTAAACTTATACCAATATCCATCCGAGAATCGAATACAATCACACTCAGGCAGTTTGTGGGCTAATTCGTCAGCCTTGTTTTGATCAAAAATCTCGACACACGTTTTCAATGCACATTCTGAAAAATCGGTAAAATCCGTATAGATACTGTCTCCCCAACTTTGGTCAAGTTTCTTAGGATCAATTTTATAGTTCCAGTAATGTGAGTCTGTCGTATCAATCGTTATTTCACAATCTTCTCCACAGACAGCTCTTGCCATATCAATCATGTTATTTGTTTCAGCTACTGAAAATTCTGCTTTATAGATATATTCAGTTCCATATTTTACTAATGCGCCACCACTTGATATTAAAATATCCGGCATCAACTCATTTAAATACACTAAAGAATTCTGATCACTTTTTCGTCATGGCATATTCGATCATGCTGGATGCCGGACATGGAGGTCAGGATCCGGGAGCCGTATATAAGGGAAGACAGGAAAAGAATGACAATCTTAAACTTGCTCTTGCGGTAGGTGAGATTTTAAAAAATAAAGGGATTGATATCTCTTATACCCGTACCGGTGATGTCTATCAGACACCTTTTGAGAAGGCACAGCTTGCAAATCAGGCAGGAGTAGATTACTTTATTTCATTTCATCGAAACAGCAGCCCAAAGGAAAATCAGTATAATGGAGCGGAAGTTCTGATTTATGATAAAAGCGGGATTAAATATCAGATGGCTGAGAATATTCTGGGAGCTCTGGGAGAAGTGGGATTCCGCGAAATCGGTGTAAAAGAGCGGCCGGGACTTGTGGTCCTCAGGCGAACCAGGATGCCGGCTCTTTTAATAGAAACCGGATTTATCAATTCCGAAGAAGATAATAAACTGTTTGATAACAAGTTTAGCGATATAGCTCAGGGAATTGCAGATGCGATTCTTGGAAGCCTGGATGAGGAAACAGTGCAGGAACCGCTTTATTACAGAGTGCAGACTGGAGCGTTCAGAAAAAAAGAGAATGCGGACCGTATGTTATATCAGTTACTGGAAAAAGGTTATCCCTCTTTTATGTTACATGAAAACGGATTGTATAAAGTTCAGACAGGTGCCTATCAGCAGATTGGTAATGCAGTAAATATGGAGCAGAGACTGAGGGATGATGGTTACAGTACGGTTATTGTGACAAAATAGCTTTCTGGAAATATTGGAAGTCTGCGGATTTTTTGTTTAACCGAATCAAGTAAGTCCCCTGCGGAGGTTGCGAAAAGCAATAAGTAGTGGGGGACATAGTTTTAAGAATTAACTTGGTTGTACGTTAATAGAAAAAATATGGTACACTGTATCTATCTATAGAAATTCCATAGAAATCTTCGTAAATAATGCATATTGTTCCGGTTCATCAGAGCGTGAAATTCTGTTGGACTGTTACAAACGTATTATTTGAGAGGTGCTGTAGAAAAAACAGATAACGAGGAGTTAGTAATGATGAATGACGTATATGAAAAATTTTTAAAAAGTTCAGAAGAGTTTATTTTTGCAGAAAACAAGCCGGAAAAATCTGATATTATTTTTGTCCCTGGAAATGGTTATCCGCAGATGGCAGAAAAAGCAGCAGAATTGTTTAAGAAAGGGATGGCGGACTGGATTCTGCCCAGTGGAAAATACAGCGTAGTAAATGGAAAGTTTTCAGGCGTTCTTGAAAAAAGCAATGTATATGATAAGGAATATGGAACAGAATGGGAATTTCTCAGGGATGTTCTTATAAAAAACGGAGTCCCGAATCAGAAAATCCTGAGAGAAGATCAGGCAACCTTTACTTATGAGAACGCAATTTATTCCAGACAGGTGACAGATCATGCAGAACTGGAAATAGAAAGAGCGATTTTGTGCTGCAAATCTTACCATGCAAGAAGATGTCTGATGTATTATCAGCTCTTGTATCCGAAAACAGAATTTTATGTGGTGCCTGTGAATGCAGATGGAATTACCAGAGAAAACTGGAGAAAGAACGAAGAAGGAATTGATGCGGTTACAGGAGAACTCTCCAGAATCGTGAAACAATTTTCACTGATGCTGGAGAGATGACAGTTACGGCTGTTCTTCTGTTTCGGTTTTCTTCTCGGGAAGCCAGATGTGGACAAGTTCGATTCTGTTTTTGTCCAGACGGTCAACAACCAGGCGGATGCCACTTTCAAGTGTGACAGACTGACCCTCTTTGGGAAGGCAGTCAAGCTGTTCAATAATATATCCGCCAATAGAGTCATAATCTTCAGATTCCAGATTGATATGCAGAGTTTCGTTGATATCGTCAAGTTTAGCAGAGCCTTGGACTATATATTCTCTGTCAGGCTGTATTTCCTTTATATCTTCGACTTCGTCCTCGTCATATTCATCCCGGATCTCCCCTACGATTTCTTCAAGCAGGTCTTCTAATGTGACCAGACCGGCTGTGGCACCGTATTCGTCCAGAACGATTGCCAGATTGACGGATGCTTTACGCATTTCGATCATCAGGTCTGCTGTAGCTTTGTATTCATAGGTAAAATAAGGCTCACGCAGGATGTTGCGGATTGAAAAAGGTTTGTCCTTTGGATAAACAAGAAGATCTTTCATATTGATAATACCGATTACGTTATCAGTGTTGTCCTCATAAACCGGAAAACGGGTATGCATATCTTCACTGAAGATCTCCATAAGTTCATCATAAGTGGAATCGACATTCACAAAGGTCATGTCAATTCGTGGAATCATTACGTCTCTGGC
>OGIE01002243.1_pt1 | contig 24475 bp, 18 predicted proteins | sample 1571581 | NCBI WGS metagenome assembly OGIE01 (sample SAMEA2582021, study PRJEB24529) | metagenome | biome: Human gut stool | place: China | collected 2011
GTGTATCCGGCTATGCGGTGAAATTCATTGACCTGACCCATGAGCAGCAGCTGGATGTGATTGCGAGAACCTGCCATGACCACATGTAAGGTACATTCCCTGGAAAGCTTCGGGGCTGCTGATGGCCCGGGAGTGAGGTATGTGATCTTTCTTCAGGGATGTCGGATGCGCTGCCAGTTCTGTCACAATCCCGACACCTGGGAGGAACAGGGCGGAACGATATACACGGCAGAGGAGCTGCTTTCAAAAGCTTTGCGCTACCGGAATTACTGGGGTACAGAAGGGGGCGTCACCGTCAGTGGCGGCGAACCTTTGCTGCAAATGGATTTCCTGCTGGAATTTTTCGCCCTGGCGAAGGAAAAGGGCATTGCCAACGGGGAAAAGGTCCGCATCTCCTCGGCGCGCGGCACGGTCGACGCCGTGGCGATGGTCACGGTGCGCCTCACGCCCTTCAAGTGCGGAGGCAAAACCGTGCATCAGGTGGGCATGACCTTCAACTACGGCTGGCTGCAGCCCAAGGAATGCGGCGACACGGCAAACCTGCTCAGTCCCATGGTCGGTGACGCGAACAGCATGACGCCCGAATACAAGGCGTTCATGGTCAACATCGACAAAATCAAGGCTTAGGAGGGAAGGCCATGTCCGACGGAAAGACTATTCTCGTTGACGTATCCCGCTGCACCGGGTGCCGCGGCTGTCAGGTGGCCTGCAAGCAGTGGAACGAGCTGCCCGCCACCGATACCGTGCAGACCGGTTCCTACCAGAACCCGCCCGATATGAACGGCGATACCTACAAGATCGTCCGGTTCCGCGAAGGGCGGCATGAAAACGGCAAACCTTACTGGAACTTCTTCACCGACATGTGCCGCCACTGCGTGAACCCGCCGTGCGTGCTCGCCGCCGATGAGGGGACCATGATTCACGACGAGGCCACCGGCGCGGTGGTGTATACGGAAAAGACCGCCGAGAACGATTTCGACGTGCTTCTCGACGCCTGTCCGTACCGCATCCCCCGCAAGAACGAAAAGACCGGGGCCATCGTGAAGTGCACCATGTGCATCGACAGGATCAGCGCGGGCGGCATTCCTGCGTGCGTGCAGTCCTGTCCCACCGGAGCCATGCGCTTCGGGGAACGCGCCGCCATGCTCGAACTCGCGCACAATCGCGTGGAGGAGCTGAAGAAGGAGTTCCCCAAGGCCCATGCCGTGGCCTACCTGATGGCGGCCATCCGCCTGATGTGGTTCAAGGTCTACCACCCGGCCATCTTCTACGCGGTGTACTTCACGGTGCGCGGCGCGGATATTGACTATGAGGCCGCCGTGGGCGGCGTCCGTGTGGCGAAGCAGCACCTGCGCGACAACGAAAAGATCCCCAAGGACGAGCGCACCGCCAAAGACGATGACGCGCTGGTCAGCCTGCAGCTGGAAAACGAAATGCTGCAGCGCGGCTGCGAGTTTTTGCCCATCGAGCTGGGCAGAAGCTACGCCAGCAAGTACGTGGTTGAGGACGGCAAGGTGCGTCTGCCGTTCACAGCCATCCGCGGTCTGGGCGATGCCGCCGCCGTGGCGCTTGAGCAGGCCACAATGCACGGGCAGGAGTATATCTCGGTGGAGGAATTGCAGCAGGCCAGCGGTGTGGCGCAGTCTGTTTTTGACAAGCTCCGCGCCGTCGGTGCTTTGGGCAGTCTGCCCGAAACGAGCCAGGTGGATTTGTTCAGTATGATATAAAGGTGAGGGGTTCTGCCGCTTTGCCGTTGCCGCTAACTTGCCCCCTTGACAACCTACCTGATTTGCGCTATAATAGCAGTCACTGATGCGGGATTAGCTCATCCGGTAGAGTGACTGCTTCCCAAGCAGTAGGTGGCGAGTTCGAGACTCGTATCCCGCTCCAAGATACCCCGAGGCGTTTCGCTTCGGGGTATTTTTATTTGTGCAAAAAGAGGTGCCGACCATGCTTGACGCATTCCCGATCTATCACTGGTTCCACAACGGCAACCCGTATTCCGGGGCAGAGGGCGGTATGCGCTATGTCATCACCCCTATCAAGGTGCCCGACCCGAGCGACGAGAGCGGCAAGAAAAAGCGCGAGGCCCTCTGTGCCGAGGTCTGGCCCGGCCCGTGGAGCATCGAGCATACCGCCGAGGAAAAGATCGAGACGCAGCTGTTTGACGGCGACCAGGCGGGCTTGGATAAGGCCGTCGCCTGGCTGCATGAGCGTTACACCGCCGAGGCAGACCGCTGGGCGGACATCCCGTCGATCCTCGACTGTGAGCCGGACCGCTGACGACTGATGAACACCTGCTGCACACCGCGGCAGATCAATATCTTGCATCCCTCAAGGCAGGGGAGACCGGCGCCGTGCACGGTGGAGATCCCTTCCGCCGAGGCTGTCGCCAAGGAGCGCGAGCGTCTGCAATACAAAAAGAAATACAACCGCACGCTGCGCAGCACCATCTACGCGCTGCTGGTCGTGGCCGCACTGGCCGTGCTGGTCGCCACGATTTTTCTGCCGGTGCTGGCGCATGAATTGAGCGAATAAGTACGAAGCCGCACCCCGCGCAGAGACCGGGGTGCGGCTTTTGCGTAAAAACGCAATTTGTACAAAAGCAGGTTGCACAAGACTGGCAAAGCGCGTACAATAGTGCTGAATGAGGCGATTTGTATGTGGTTATTGTACGCAGTCGGCTCTGCGCTGTTCGCGGGTCTGACATCCATTCTGGCAAAATGCGGCATTCGCAAAACGGATTCCACCGTGGCCACGGCCATCCGCACGATCATTGTGCTGATTTTTGCGTGGGTCATGGTGTTTGTGGTCGGCTCGCAGGGGACGATTGCCAGCATCCCGGCCAGAAGTCTGGTATTCCTGGGGCTGTCGGGTCTGGCTACGGGTGCCAGCTGGCTGTGCTATTTTTATGCCTTGCAGCGCGGGCCAATCGATAAGGTCGTGCCCATCGACAAGAGCAGCACGGTCATGACGATCTTGCTGGCTGCACTGCTGCTGGGCGAGAGTGTGACCTTGACCAGGGGCATCGGCGTTGTGCTGATCGCCGCCGGCACGTTCCTGATGATCGAGAAAAAGGGCGACGTCCAGAAAGAGGAAAACGGCTGGATGTTGGCGGCGTTCGGTTCGGCCATTTTTGCGGCGCTGACCTCGATCCTGGGCAAGGTCGGCATCACCGGGGTCGAGTCCAATCTCGGTACGGCGCTGCGCACCGGCGTGGTGCTCATCATGGCGTGGGTCATGGTGTTTGTGCAGGGCAAGCAGGGCCAGGTGAAGGCGGTGCCCAAAAACGAGCTTGGCTTCATCTGTCTGTCGGGCCTGGCGACGGGTGCCAGCTGGCTGTGCTATTACAAAGCGCTGCAGCTCGGCCCGGCCAGCCTCGTCGCGCCCATCGATAAGCTGAGCATTCTGGTCACGGTGCTGTTCTCTTACATCGTGTTCCATGAGCGCCTGAGCAGAAAGGCTCTGACAGGTCTGGCCGTGCTTGTCGCGGGCACGCTCGTCATGCTGGTATAAAATTTATCATAACGGCAGCACCTTTTCCTGCAAAGGTGTTGCTTTTTTTGCTGTCTTTTGCCATAATAAATATATATACAATAGGCAGGCTTATGCAGGAAAGGAGGCACAGCAGATGGCGAAAATCGCCGTGGTCGAGGACAACGACGCCATGCGGGCGCAACTCTGCGGGTTCATCGCGCAGTATGCGCAGGAGAGCGGACACCAGCTGGACGTGACCGCCTTCTCGGACGGGGCACAGCTTGTGGAGCCGTACCGCCCCGGGTTTGACATCATCTTTCTGGATATTGAGATGCCAACGCTCGGCGGTATGCCGACGGCGGAGCGCATCCGCAGGCAGGACCCTGATGTGGTGCTCGTGTTCGTCACCAACATGGCACAGTATGCCATCCGCGGGTATGAGGTCGACGCGCTCGACTTTGTGCTCAAGCCCGTCAGCTACTACCAGTTCAGCACCAAGCTGGAGCGCGCCTTGCAGCGCATCCGGCGCCGCCGCGGCGGGCAGGTGGCCTTGCAGGTCAGCGGCGGGGTGCAGCTGCTGGATACCGACGACATCCTTTATCTGGAAACGCGGGACCGCCTTTTGCACTACCACACGGCCACGGATACCTGGTCGGTGCGCGGCAGTCTGCTGAAGGCCGAAAAGGATCTGGCCGCCTACCACTTTGCGCGCTGCAACCAGTGCTATCTGGTCAACCTGCGCCACGTCAGGGGCGTGCAGGATGATCTGGTGCAGGTGGGGGAGGAGCGACTGGAGATCAGCCGCCGCCAGCGCACGGCTTTTCTGGCCGCGCTGGCGGCCTATGTCGGGGGTGCGCTGTAGGTGGATACACTTCTGACATGGGTGGTTTGTGCTGTCGGCCTGTGCGGTGCGGAGCTGGCCTACTGGCTGCCGCTGAAAAAACGCAGGAATTTTACCATGCGCACCGCCCTGAATTTTATCGCGGCAGTGCCGCTTGCGCAGGTCATCATCTGGGCCAACAGCGGCCACGCCAATCCGACGATGCTGCTGGTGATTTACGGCGGTTATTTCATCTGGGCTGCGGTGTCAACCCATCTCTGCACGCTGCTGGATTGGTCGGCCAGCGCATATTGCAGCATTTGGATCGTCCTGACGACGGAGTCGGCCTATGAGCTGTGGCGCGTTCTGATCTGGACGGCGCAGGCGCTTGGAATGCGTCATCTGCCGCTGCACAGCACGCCGATGCTGCTGGGGCAGCTGGGCTTTACCATTGCCTGCTGTGTGACGGTCCGGTATACCATGGCGCGCACGATGCCGGAGGACGGTATCTACCACATCGGCCCTCGCCAGTTGGGCAGTGCCGGACTTCTAGGCGCGATATTCGTCTTTCAGTTTTTTGCACTGCAAACCAGTCTGCGCGTCGGGCTGCAGCCATCGGCGGTAGTCGCACCGTCGATGCTGACCCAGTTTTACTGCGTGACGCTGCTCTATTTACAGACCGAGCTTTTCAAAAAAGCGGCCATGCAGAAGGAGATGGACGCACTGAACCTTCTGTATGACCGCCAGCGCAAGCAGTACCAGATCGCACGGCAGAACGTGCAGATCATCAACCGCAAGTGCCATGAGCTCAAGGTTCAAATCGCCGATCTGCGCCGCCTGCAGCCCGACGAGGCCACAACGCGGAGCCTTGACGAGGCCGAGCAGGCGGCCCGGATGTACGACGCCAACGCTGCCACCGGCAATGAGGTGCTGGACGTCGTCCTGACCGAAAAGAGCCTGCTGTGTGAGGCTCAGCGCATCCGCCTGAACTGCGTGGCCGATGGCACCTGCCTTGCGGCCATCGAGCCGGGTGACCTGTACGCGCTGTTCTCGAACCTGCTCGACCAGGCCATCGACGCTGCAGCCCAGCAGCAGAATGACCGCCGCATGATCGACCTGCTTGTATGCAGGCGGCAGGGCTTCGCGGTCATCAACGTCATCGGCCCGGCGCTGTCCGGCAGCCAGTCCGACCACGGACGCCGCCACAGCTATGAGCTGAAGGTTGCCCGCCGTGTCGTGCAGAAATACAGCGGCACCATGGCGACAGAGCCCCGCGGAGAGCTGTTCGCCGTCAAGATCGTGCTGCCGCTCACCAGGGGATGAAAGAAAAAATACCGCCTGTTTTTTGTGCAAGATGTACAAAGAACGGGCGGCCTTTTTTGTACCCCAAAAACCGAATATCCCGCCAGAAATACCACTTTTCGCAAACCTATTGCCAGAAATTTAACAGTTCTGTACAATACAGATACAGTAAAAAACAACACAGGAGGGCGCAATGCGAAGCACGACCAAGCTGATGAAGAACTGGCAGTTCACCGGCCCTGACGGTAAGACCGCTGCCGTGGACCTGCCGCACACCTGGAACAACATCGACGGCCAGGACGGCGGCAACGACTACTGGCGCGGCACCTGCATCTACAAGACGCGGTTTGCGGCGCCCGCTTTTGACAAGAATACCCAACAGGTCTGGCTGCAGTTTGAGGGCGTGAATGCCAGCGCCAAGGTCACGCTGAACGGGGTGGAGGTCACCCGCCACGACGGCGGCTACTCCACCTTCCGCGCGGATGTCACGGCGCTGCTGGCCGACAGCAATGAGCTGATCGTGGAGGCGGACAACAGCAAAAATGACCGCGTCTACCCCCAGAAGGCCGACTTCACCTTCTACGGCGGCATCTACCGCGACGTCAGCCTGCTGGTCGTCAACCGGAACCACATCGCGCTGGATTACCTCGGCGGCCCGGGCGTGCAGATCACGCCCACTGTCAACGGTGCAAACGCTGACATCGAGGTCAAGACCTGGATGGAGGGCGACGGCGAGGTCGAGTTCTCGATTTACGACGCCGCCGGTGCCGAGGTGCTGACCGGCAAGGGCCTGGACACAACGGTCACGCTGGAGCACCCGCACCTGTGGGACGGCGTCCGCGACCCGTATCTCTACACCTGCGGGGTGCGTCTGGTGCTGAACGGCGAGGTGCAGGACGAGGTACGTCAGCGCTTCGGCGTGCGCAGCTTCTCGGTTGACCCCAAGCAGGGCTTCTTCCTCAATGGCCGCCCGTATCCGCTGCACGGCGTCTCCCGCCATCAGGACCGCAAGGGTCTGGGCAATGCCATCACGCGCGAGATGCACGACGAGGATATGCAGCTCATCAAGGAGCTGGGCGCGAACACGATCCGTCTGGCGCACTACCAGCACGACCAGTACTTCTACGACCTCTGCGATGAGGCCGGCATGGTCGTCTGGGCTGAGATCCCCTACATTTCCGAGCACATGCCCAATGGCCGTGAAAACACGATCAGCCAGATGAAGGAGCTGATCGTCCAGAACTACAACCACGCCTGCATCGTCTGCTGGGGCGTCTCAAACGAGATCACGATCTCGACGAAGGACAACCGCGACATGCGCGACAACCATCATGTGCTGAACGATCTCTGCCATGAGATGGACAAGACCCGCCTGACGACGCTGGCCTGCTACGCGATGTGCGGCCCCTTCAACCCGGTAGCGCATATCACGGATCTCGTCAGCTGGAACCTGTATCTGGGCTGGTACGTGCCGGGCCTCTTTTTAAACGACCTCTGGATGGACTTCTTCCACCTCTGCTACCCGAACCGCGCGCTCGGTTTCAGCGAGTACGGTGCCGAGGGTATGCCAAACCTGCACAGCAGCCATCCCCGCCGTGGTGACCACACCGAGGAATACCAGGCCATCTACCATGAGTACATGCTCCGCTGCTTTGACCGCCACAAATGGCTGTGGGCGACCCACGTCTGGAACATGTACGACTTTGCCGCCGACGCCCGCGACCAGGGCGGCGAGCCGGGTATGAACCATAAGGGCCTGGTCACGTTTGACCGCAAGACTAAGAAGGACAGCTTCTACATCTATAAAGCGTGGTGGAGCGACGAGCCGTTCGTGCATATCTGCTCGAAGCGCTATGCGGACCGCACCGAGAATGAAATCGAGGTCAAGGTCTACTCCAACCAGAAGCAGGTAAGCCTTTATGTCAACGGCGAAAAGCTGGCCGAGCAGGAGGGCGAGCACATCTTCAAGTTCCGTGTCAAGCTGAACGGCGAGACGAAGGTCCAGGCCGTGGCAGGGGACAGCATCGACGATGCCGTTTTCCGCAAGGTCGATGCCCCGAACCCGGACTACAAGCTGACTAAGAAAAAGTCCACCAGCGCAAACTGGGTGTGAGCTCCTAAGCCTTCCCCTGAGGGGGAAGCCTTTTGCCACGAAACACGCCGCACCGTGCGGCTGTTTTATATAAAACAAGGAGAAAAAGGTAATGGATGATCTGAAAATGCAAAAGCAGACCTTGAAAAAGGCCTACAAAAAGACCAAGCGTAAGCACATTACGCCGTGGAAGATTCTGGCAATCATCTGCGCCGTGGTGACGATCGTTTCGATCCCGCTTAGCATCCTTCTGCAAAAGTTCGACAACACCATGGCGGCCCGTTTCGGCGGCAGCTTCTGGAAGCTGCAGAACGAGGACGCCAACGCCCAGTATTACACCAGTGACTTCAACTCCGCCGAGGAGATGGTCAACTACGGTCTGGCTTTGACCCAGCAGGTCGAGGCCGAGGGCGCTGCCCTGCTGATGAACAACAACAATGCGCTGCCTCTGGCTGCCGACGCGAAGGTCAGCACCTTCTCCAGCAGCAGCGTCAACCTCGTGTACGGCGGCACCGGCTCCGGCAACATTGATGCCTCCACCGCCGACACCCTGCGCACCGCCCTCGAAAAGGTCGGTGTCACCGTCAACCCCACCCTGTGGGACTTCTACACCGTCGGCGCCGGCAAGGACTACGCCCGCTCCAAGAGCGGCATGGTCGCCACCTCCAGTGAGGTCACCGCCGAGGTGCCTTGGGATGTCTACACCGACGAGGTCAAGGACAGCGTTGCCCAGTACGGCGATGCCGCTATCGTGACCCTGTCCCGCGTCGGCGGCGAGGGTGCTGACCTTTCCTACGGCGAGGTCAACTATCTGGCACTCGACGAGAACGAGAAGGCTATGCTGCAGAACGTTGCCGAGATGAAGAAAAACGGCACCGTCAAAAAGACCATCTTGCTGATCAACTCCGCCAACGCCCTGCAGGTCGATTTCCTCAAGAACAACGAGTACGACATCGACGCCGCACTGTGGATCGGTGACGTGGGCATCTCCGGCATCAATGCCGTGGCCGAGATCCTGACCGGCAAGGTCAACCCCTCCGGCAGCCTGGTCGATACCTACTGCTACGACAACTTCAGCGCCCCCGCCATGTGGAACTTCACCCCCACCACCTACGAAGGCTATGTCGAGGGCGGCGATGTGTCCGCCAAGGCTAAGTCCTACATGATCTACCAGGAAGGCATCTATGTGGGCTATAAGTACTACGAGACCCGCTACGAGGACTTCGTCACCGGCAACGGCAACGCAGGCGATTATGCCTACGGCGACATCGTGGCTTACCCCTTCGGCTACGGCATGAGCTACACCGACTTCGACATCAGCGACATGAACGTCAGCTACAATGCCGCCGATGACACCTACACCGTCACCGTCAAGGTCACCAACACCGGCGACATGGCCGGCAAAAAGACCGTGCAGGTCTATGTCCAGAGCCCCTACACCGACTACGACAAGGAAAACGGCGTCGAGAAGTCTGCCGTTTCTCTGGTCGGCTTCGGCAAGACCGGCATGATCGAGCCGGGCGCTTCCGAGACGCTGTCCATGACCGTCAACAAGCGCGATATCGCTTCCTACGACACCTACGGCGCCGGCACCTACATCCTCGACGCCGGTGACTACTACTTCACCGCCGCCACCGATGCCCACAACGCTGTCAACAACATTCTGGCTGCCAAGGGCTACACCGTGGAGTCCACCAACGGCAAGATGACCGCCGACGGCAACGCCGACCTGACCTACACCTGGACCGAGGACGCCCTCGACACCACCACCTATGCCACCAGCGAAAACGGCACCGCCATCACCAACCAGCTGTCCAGCGCCGACCCCAACCTGTACGAGGGCATTGATGAGACTGTCACCTGGCTGAGCCGCTCTGACTGGAACGGCACCCTGCCCACCGAAACCGTCAAGCTGGCCCTGACCGAGCTGCTCAAGAAGGACCTGAAGGACATCCGCTACGATCCTGCCGACTACGAGAGCGTTGATATGCCCACCCTCGGCGCCAAGAACGGCGTCAAGCTGTACGACATGATCGGTCTGGACTACAACGATCCCAAGTGGGACGAGCTGCTGGATCAGATGACCTTCGACGAGATGAACTCCCTGATCGGCGACGCCTTCCACTGGACCATGCCCGTCAAGAGCGTGGAAGCCCCCGGCACCCGTGACGAGAACGGCCCCCAGGGTCTGACCGCCAGCCTGCTGGGCAACGACAAGAGCCAACTGACCGCCACCGCCTTCACCTCTGAGGACGTTATGGCTGCCACCTTCAACACCGAGATCATGACCGAGATCGGCAAGGTCATCGGCAACAACTGCCTGGAAGCCGACATCGCCTGCCTGTACGGCCCCGGCAACAACATTCACCGTACCCCCTACGGCGGCCGTAACTTCGAGTACTACTCCGAGGACGGCTTCCTCTCCGGCATGATGTCCGCTTACGAAGTCAAGGCAATTCAGGACAAGGGCGTCCACGTTGTTATGAAGCACTTTGCCCTGAACGACTGCGAGCAGGACCGTATCGGTCTGGGCGTCTGGCTGAACGAGCAGGCTGCCCGTGAAGTCTACCTGAAAGCCTTCCAGGCTCCTGTTGAGGTCGGCAACGCCAACGGCGTTATGATCGCCTACACCCGCTGGGGCGCTGTCTGGTCCGGCGGCAACTACGGTCTGGTCACCGGTATCCTGCGCAACGAGTGGGGCTGCGACGGCATGGTCATCACCGATAACGTTCTGACCCAGTATGTCAACGGTCCCGACGGCGTTCTGGCCGGTGTGTCCATCTACGACGCTATGATGTCCTTCGTCACCGACACCCTGCCCCAGTACAAGAACGACCCCGTCATTGTTACCGCCATGCGCGAGGCCTGCCACCACAACCTGTATGCCATCGCCAACTCCTGCGGCATGAACGGCGTGGGTGCCGACACCACCATCAAGGTCACCCGCCCGACGGTTGTCACCATGAGCATCATCATTGCCTGTGCCTTCACCTTCTTCTGCCTGCTGGGCATCGTGATGTGGATCATTGGCGGCATCAAGTTCCGCAAGACCGAAGAATACAAGGCCTACAAGGATTTCAAAAAATCCCTGAAAGCCTCTAAGAAAGCCTGATTTCTACAGAATTTCCGCAAGCTCCCCGCCGGCCCCGGCGGGGACTTTTGAGTAAGATTTCTTTTTCCACAACAAGGAGCAGCCCATGAGCGAAAATGCAAAAGCGTCCAGCGTCAATCGCGCCAAACTTTACCAGCTGGTACTGTTTCCGCTGAACAACGGTGCCACGAATGTTTATTACGTCCTTGTGCTTTCCTACATTGCCACCTTCGGCAGCAATGTACTGGCGCTGGGCACTCTGTTTGCCTCGGTCATGGTCACGGCCATGCGCCTGTGCGACGCCATCACCGACCCGATCATCGGTGCACTGATGGACCGCACGAACGGTAAGTTCGGCAAATTCCGCCCGTTCATGGCCATCGGCAACCTTATCATGGCCGTCAGCATTCTGGTGCTGTACGGCATTACCCCGATGATCCCCGATACGATGATGTGGGCACGCTATGCCGCGTTTGTGGGCCTGTACTTTGTCTGGGTCATCGGCTACACCTTCCAGACCAGCTGCACCCGTTCCGGTCAGACGGTTCTGACCAACGACCCCAAGCAGCGCCCGCTGTTCACGATCTTCAACACCGTCGGCAGTCTGCTGGGCATGGGCGTTATGCAGTTCCTGGCTCCCATCCTTGCCAAAAACTATGAGGGCGGCTATTCCTCCGCGGGCTTCTTCCGCACGCTGGCCCCCGTGGGCATTGTGATGTCCATTGCGCTGACCATCCTGGCCATCATCGGCATCTGGGAGAAGGATCAGCCCAAGTACTTTGGCATCGGCGGCGAAAAGACCGAGAAGGTCAAGGTCAGCGAGTATCTGCAGATCATCCGGGAAAACAAACCCATGCAGCGTCTGATGATCGCGGGCGCTGGCACGAAGCTGGCGCTCTCTATCGCCAACAACACCACGGTCCTGTGCATGCTCTACGGCTGCATGATGGGTGCTTACGATGGGCTGTACCTGCCCATGATGGTGCTGGGCTACGCCTGTAGTGTGCCGTTCTTCATTCTCTCTGTGCGCACCAGCCAGAAGAAGGGCCAGAAGGCCAGCTTGACGAAGTATGTCAGCGTCGCGCTGGCCTGCTATGTCGGCGTGCTGGTCCTGCTGCTGCTGTGGGGTCACGGTGATGCATTCCATCTGAGCCTGCTGGGCGAGAATGGTCTGTCCATCAACCTGTACACGATTCTGTTCATCCTGTTCTTCGGCATCGGCTACGGCGCATACTACGCTACTGCCGACATGCCCATTCCGATGGTTGCCGACTGCTCCGACTACGAGACCTACCGCTCCGGCAAGTATATTCCGGGCATCATGGGTACGCTGTTCAGCCTGGTGGATAAGCTCGTTTCCAGCCTGTCCGCCACCGTCGTCGGCATTGCCGTGACCTTTATCGGTCTGAACAACCTGCCCACCCAGTATGACCCGTACACTCCGGGCATGAATGTGGTCGTTATCGTCCTGTTCTGCGCCATCCCGATGGTCGCCTGGGCGGCCACTCTCATCGCCATGAAGGGCTACAGCCTGACCGGCGAGAAGATGAAGGAGATCCAGGCCGTCAACGCCTGCCGCCGCGACGCGGTTGCGAACGGCATGAAACTGGAAGATGCCATGGAAAAGTGGCAGACCGTCGACCAGCTGCCCGCGGAGTACCGCGCCTAAGCTTTAACCCTGCGATTCTCTTTGTCCTTCCATAAACGCAAAGCCCCCCGGCATCGTGAGGATGCCGGGGGGCTTTGTTTAGTCTGCGTGGCAGGAAAAAAGAGAACCCCATGGCGGGATACGCCATGGGGTTCTCTTTTGGTGCGGAAGATGGGACTTGAACCCACACGTCATAGACACACGCACCTCAAACGTGCCTGTCTGCCGATTCCAGCACTTCCGCTTGTTGCATTGACTGCAAGAGATATTCTAGCACAAACACCCCAGAAAAGTCAAGGCTTTTGCCGAAAAAAGATTTTGCAAAATCCCTGCCTTGTAAAGACTTGTTGGGAATGGTAGAATAAAGGCAGCAAAAAGGGGAGAACTGCCATGCAAAATTTAATTTTCAGCCTGAACGCGACCCTGCCGGTGTTCCTTGTCATGGTGGTGGGGTACGCGCTGGGGCAGCTCGGCTTTCTGCCGCCCGCGTTCTGCAAGGCGTCGGACAGGCTGACCTTTAAGGTGACTTTGCCGCTCATGCTGTTTCTGGACATGGGCAGCGTGGACATCCTGCACGACTTCCGGCCCAGGTTTGTGCTGTTCTGCTTTGCCGCCACCCTCGTCGGCATCCTGACCGTCTGGGCGGGGGCTAAACGTTTTTTGAAGGACAAGACGCTGGTGGGCGAGTTCGTGCAGGCGGGCTACCGCAGCAGCGCCGCCGTGCTGGGCGTGGCGTTCATCCAGAACATTTATGGCAGCGCCGGCATGGCCCCGCTCATGATTTTGGGCAGTGTGCCGCTTTTCAACATCTTTGCGGTGCTGATCTTGATGCTGGAATCGCCCGAGCAGCGCGGCGTGCCTGACCCAAAGCAGCTCTTGCGCGGTGTGGCCACAAACCCGATCCTGCTGGGCATTGTGTTCGGCACGGTCTATGCGCTGCTGCCGTTCACGCTGCCGCAGATCGCGACCAAAACCATCAGCAGCATTGCGTCGCTGACCACGCCGCTGTCGCTGCTGTCCATCGGCGCGTCGTTTGAGGGGACAAAGGCCATCAAAAAGCTCGGCCCCACGCTGGCGGCGGCGTTCATCAAGACCGTGGGCCTTGCGGCGGTGTTCCTGCCCTGCGCGGTAGCGCTGGGCTTTCGGAATGAGGAACTCGTCGCACTGCTCATCATGCTGGGCAGTCCCACGACGCCGAGCGCTTATGTCATGAGCAGGAACATGGGCCATGAGGGCGTGCTGACCTCGAGCTGCATTGCCCTGACGACCCTTCTCTCCGCCTTGACGCTGACAGGCTGGATCTTTGTTCTGCGGAGCGGGGGATACTTATAACGGAAAAAGGCTTCCCCATCGGGGAAAGCTGTCCGCGAAGCGGACGGATGACGGCCGCGTTGCCGGCAATATCCCGTTTACGGGAAACAGCGCAAGCTTCGCCCTCATCTGACCTCGCTTCGCTCGGCCACCTTCCCCCGATGGGGAAGGCTTTTTGTTTTTTATTGCTTCTCCTCTGGCTCGGCTACGGGCACGCCGCGGTGCTCCACGGGCGTCGAAAAGACGATCTGCGTCCGGGTGCGGCCAAACTGCTGCAGGTGGTTGATGAACTGATCCAGCTCCTGCGTCGTACCGAACAGCACCTCTATCAGCATACTGTAATCGCCGGTGACGCAGTTGCATTCCACTACATGGGGGCAGCTCTGGATATAGGGGTAAAACTCCGGCTTGCGCTGGGGGTCCATGTCCAGATTGATGAACGCCTTGACCATGTAGCCCAGCTTCGGCGCGTCGACCTGTGCCTGGTAGCCGGTGATGGTGCCGGAGCTTTCCAGCCGGGCCATGCGGGCCGACACGGCGGGGCTGGACAAAAACACATGGTCGGCAATTTCTTTTAACGGTGCGCGGGCGTTGTTTTGCAGAAGGTCGATGATTTTACGGTCAATGTGATCCATGGTAACACCTCGTTTTAGGCAAAAAGCTCCCGTTCGTGTGCGCCATTGCACCTGAACGAGAGCTTAATCAGCTTTACTATGCAAAGAATTTTACCATACGGAAAGCAAAAAGTAAAGCGATTTGCAAAATAAATTAAGTCGACAACTCGGCAGTAGCCCGTCTGCCTTGTGCCTCACATATCCGGGAACACATTCCGCGCACTGATAAGTGCATTGTTATAGTACATCTCAAAATGGCAGTGGGGACCCGTGGCAGCGCCGGTGGCCCCCACATAGCCGATCAGCTGCCCCTTTTCCACGGTCTGCCCGGCCTGCACGACAAAGGACGACATGTGGGCGTACAGCGTTTTGTACCCGTTGCCGTGGTCGATCTCCACATAGTAGCCCCAGCTCATGGTGGGGTGGTTGTGCCACTGGGCGGCAATGACCGTGCCCGCGTCGGCGGCATAGATCGGCGTGCCGTAGGGGGCCGTGATGTCCACGCCGCGGTGTCCATAGGGCAGACTGGCCCACCGGCTGATGCCCGAATACCCCGGCACCGGCCAGAGAAAGCTGCCTGTGCCCAGCCTGCCGATCATACCGCTTTTCAGCTGTGTGCCGCGGTGGATGACCTCCGGCACGGAGGCCTGCACAAGCTGCACATCCACTACGCGGGTGCTGACGACCTCGCCCGCCACAGTTGTGATCTCGCTGGTGACAAGCTCGCTGCCGTTCTGCCCGGCCTGTACGGTCTCGGTTTTGCCAAAATCCAGCCCCGCGTCCTCGATGGTCTGGGTCTCAAACGGCAGCTCCCGGGTCACGGTCTCGTACCGCACGGCCTTGACCTGCAAAAGGTCGTCCGTCCGCAGTGCGGCGGTCAGGTCGCGGTACGGTGTGATGGCCGCGGCAGGGTAGATGCCGTCCACCAGCCGCAGGGCGTGGACAAAGTCGGTCTGCACACCGTCGGTCTGCCACGGCGCACGCACAGCGTACAAAAACTGCCGCAGGTGGTCGCCCTCGTCGGTGACGAACCGCAGCGCACCGTCCAGATAGACGGCGGTGCCCTCGGTGATCTCGCCGCCTGCGGCGCGCAGGATGGCATCTGCGGTCTCGCGCTCGGTCATGGAGCGGGTGTCGGCGTCGGCCATGACAAGGGTGTACGCGGGTTGGACGTCCCAGTCGGCCATGCCGGTCAGGCGGGCCTGTACGTCGGCGCGGGCTGCGTCGAACGCCTGCTCGTCTGTGACATAGCCCACGACCTGCCCGCCGACCTCGACCCGCAGCACAAAGGGCCGCGCCAGCGCGGTGCGCACGAACCATGCCAGCACCCCGGCGGCCAGCAGCGGCACGGCGTACCCCGCCAGCTGCCGCGGATGGGTGAGCGCTGCTTTAAAGCTGTCCGCCGCCCGCACTGCGGGCCGCAGCACCACAGCCAGCAGCGTAAGCAACGCCCGCGCCGCGCCATGTGCCAGCGCCGCCAGCCCGCGTCCAACGCGCACCGCGGTGTATTCCACATGGAAGCCTGTGTAGTATAGAAAATCTCCAAAGGTCAAAGCAATACACGTTCCTTTTAGCTTTCCCGTAGGGGCCGGGCATGCCCGGCCCCTACGCGGCATTTAATGCGTCGGCACAAACCCCAGCGGGTCTGCTCTGCTGCCGTCCACGCGCAGCTCCAGGTGCAGATGATACCCGCCGCCCGCGCCGTAGACATTGCCGGTGTTGCCCACATACCCGAGCAGGTCGCCCTTCTGCACGGCGGCCCCCTGCGCCACGGCGATGCTGCTCATGTGGGCGTACAGGCTGTCGTACCGGTGGCCGTCGTCCGCGGTGCCGTGGCTGACCTGCACGCAGTTTCCGTAGCTGTTCATCGTCCGCGCGGCGCTGACGACCCCGTCCGCAATCGCATAGATGGGCGTGCCGCCCGGCGCGGCAAAATCGGTGCCGCGGTGGGGGATGCCCCAGGGGTCCGGCTCGGCAAACTGCGTCGTGATGCGCCCGTAGCTGTCCAGCGGGCAGCGGAAGTCAAGGCTCGTCAGGTGCAGGTCCGCCGTTGTGTAGCGTCGGCTCTGCTCCCGCACATAGGCGTCCAGTGCGGCGGTGGCGTCCTCATACGCCTTTTTCGCGGCGTCGGTCACGGCGGCCTGTGCCTGGGCCGCGGCCTGCTGGGCGGTCAGCGTGCTGTTCGCGTCGAGCAGTGCGGCCTCCAGCGCGGTCTGCGTGTCGGCCAGCGCTGCCTGCTGCTGCTCGAGTGCCGCCTTGGCGTCAGCGGCCTGCCGGGCGGCCTCGTCCGCTGCGGCGCGGGCCTGCTCCAGTGCGGCGGCCTCGGCGTCCAGCTCGGCCAGAACCGTGCTGTTCCGCGTGCTCATCTGCTGTAAAACCGCGTCGAACGTCAGCAGCTGGTACAGGCTTTTGGCCTGTGCCAGCAGCCAGACGGCTCCGCCGCCGTCCAGCCGCTGCATCGCGCGCAGCTGCTCACGGCAGACGGCCAGCCGCGCGTCGTACTCGGCCTGCTTGGCGTCCAGTGCGGCGCGGGCGGCGTCCGCCACGGCCTGCCGCTCGTCCAAAACGGTCTGCGCATTTTGCACGGCGGCGGTCACGGCGGTAATTTGCCCGGCCAGCTCGGCGGCCTGCCCGGTCAGGGCGGCAACCTCGCTCTCGGTCTGCGTCTGTTCGTTTTGCAATTCTTCCAGGGCCGATTGTGCGGCTTCGTACTCCTGCCGCGTCTCGGTCTGCTTTTGCGTTAATTCGCTCTTTTTATCATCCGCGTAAGCGGTCAGGCCCGAAAAAAGGGTACAAAAAAGCAGCCCCGCCGCCAGAGCAGCGGCGGGGAAGTGCCTGTATTTCATCTTGTTACTCCGCTAATAGGGCAGTCCCGGTCAGGTCTGCGGGCGCGCTGTCCTGCCGTGCCTCAAAGTGCAGGTGCGGCCCGGTGGAATTGCCGGTGCTGCCCACATATCCCAAGACCTGGCATTGAACCACGGACTGCCCGGCAGAGACGAGCGACGACTTCAAGTGCTGATACTCCGTTTCCAGCCCGCCGCCGTGGTCAAGCACGACATAGTTGCCCTTTTCAGCATCGTAGTCGGCGGTGGTCACGATGCCATCGGCAACGGCGTAAACCTCCGCGCCCTCCTCAGCGGCAAAGTCAATGCCGGGGTGGCCGTTTTCGGGGTCATAGCCGCTGACCTGCGGCGGGGGCGCGACCGGCAGGGTAAAGAGCTCCACGCCGGAAAGGGCTGCGGCTCCATCGGCGGCAGTTACCTGGTCGGAACTCGCATTGCGCACAGCTTCGGCCAGGATTTCATCTGCCTTTTCCTGCGTCAGTTCGGCGGCGTCGCTGCCCCGGTAGGCGGTAAAATACCGCGGTTCGACCAACGTGCCGTTGACATGCATCTCAAAATGGCAGGCGTTGCCGGTGGTGTACCCGGTGGAACCCACGTACCCGATGACCTGACCGGCGGTCACGGTCTGCCCGGGCACAACGGCGCAGGACTTCATGTGGGCGTACAGCGTGCCCCAGCGCAGACCGTCGGCGTCGGTACCGTGGTCGATCTCCACAAAATTGCCCCAGCTGTAATGCTCCTGCGCGGCCAGCACAACACCGTCCGCGGCGGCGTAAATCTCGGTGCCCTCGGCGGCATGCAGGTCGTCGCCCCGGTGGCCGCCGTCCACGCTCATGAAGCGGGAAATGTATTTGTACTGCACCGGGCAGGCAAACCGCGGGCTGTTGGCGGCGTCACTTAACGTCGGCAGCGTCGCGGCGGGCATGGCTGCGGGCGTCTCCGTGGGCGCAGGTGTCGGTGTCGGCGCTGCAGTCTCGGCAGTGGCGGCGGGCGGCTCCGGCGCGGCGTGGGCTGCCTCCACCTGCGGGCGCACCATGCAGGCCGTCACGCTGACGCCCACGGCCACGGCGCAGAGTGCCAGCGCCCCCGCGCCCAGACGGCGGTAGTGCAGCAGGTGCACAATGCGCTCCTTCACGCTGCCCTGCCCGAAGGCAAGACTTCCGGGTGTTCGGATGGGGCGTCCCTGCATGGCAAAATGCAGCAGGCTCTCACAGTAGGTGCTGCGCTCGGCCAGCGTGCAGCCCTGCACGGCTGCTTCGTCGCAGGCGGCCTCCATGTCATGCTCAAAGGCGCGCAAGGCCAGCCACGCCAGCGGATTGAACCAGTGCAGGCAGACGACGGCATAAAACAGCGGCTTCACCAGCGGATCGCGGCGGCGGATGTGGGTCCGCTCATGCAGCAGCACAGCCTGCCGCGCCGGGCCTTGCAGGCTGTCCGGCAGGTAGATGCGCGGGCGCACAAATCCCAGTGTGAACGGCGTGGGCACGCACGCCCCGCCGTAGCAGCCGTCGGGCGTTTTGCAGGCCAGCGCCACACAGCGCTTTAATTTCAGGTAGCCGATGCCCCCGCGCACAGCCAGCACCAGCACACCGACCAGCCAGACCGCCGCCAGCGCGTGCCACGGCGTCAGCCGGGCGTACCAAGGCAGCGGGGCCGCAGCTACGGCTGCAGCGGGGGCAGGGGGCAGCAGCGGCAGCTCGCCCAGCTCCTGCACGGTGTCGGCGGCAGCGGCCAGCGGGGCGCTCTCCGGGCGGGGCAGCTTCAGCGGGATGCCCCACGGCAGCACAAACCGCAGCCCTACGGCCAGCCACAGCCAGCACAGGAGCCGACTGGGCGCATGGGCGCGGCGCAGGGCCCTGCAGACCAGCCATGCGGCCAGCGCGGCCACACCGCCGCGGGCGCTCAACAGCAAAAAGGCAAGAACGGTACTGCGCATGGCTATTCCTCCTTATAGCGGGCGGCGTCGAGCAGTGCGCGGATCTCGGCGGCCTCGGCGTCGCTGATGGGCTTTGAGTTCAAAAACGCGGCCACGAACCGCGGCAGACTGCCGTCAAAGGTCTTGTCCACCACTGCGGCGCTCTCGGCCTGCTGGACGTCCTCTTTTTTAATAAGGCTCGTCACGCGGCCATCGGCGTTTTGCAGCACGCCGCGCTCACAGAGCTTTTTTAAAACGGTGTAGGTCGTGCTTTTTTTCCAGCCCAGCCCCTCGGCGGCCAGCGCGACCAACTGCCCGCTGGGCAGCGGCTCGTTGTCCCACACAAGGCAGGCAAAGCGGTATTCGCCGTCAGCAAGGCGAAGCGGTTCATGGTTCAGCATAGGGAAAACTCCTTTTGGTTTATTGCAATAGACCTATCTCTGCCTATAGTCTACTACGATAGACTAAAAATGTCAATAAAAAATCCCCGCCGGTGGTGCACGGTGGGGGCATCAAATCCGGAAATGGAATAAAAATTTATGCATTATTCGATGCTTTTGAAATTTTTATCCCTTATCCGTAATTTCTGAGTTCGCCCGCTGGGAAATTTCCATTATAATATAGGCAGTAAATTGAAAAGGAGTACCCAGCGATGCGAGCAATAAACCTGAAAACGAATCATCTTACCGCGCCCCTTGGCATGGATGCCGGGCCGCTGTTCTTGTCTTGGCAGTGCGTTGACGGCGTGCGCCAGACTGCCTATGAAATTGAACTGACCGCGAACGGCGAGACTGTTTGGCACAGCGGCAAGGTGCAGAGCGCCGCCGTGCACGCCGATGCCCCGACTGTGGGCGGCTCCCGCATGCGCGGGTGCTGGCGCGTGCGCCTGTGGGACGAAAACGGCACCCCCGGCACGTGGAGTGAGGCGCACTTTGAAACGGGCTTGGCGCAAAGCGACTGGCAGGGTGAATGGGTAGACCCCGAAACGGAAGAAATCGACATCCCCGGGGATGATGCCATCAACGCCTTTGCCCGCCCCAACTGGGAGCGCAAGCAGGCGGAAAAAGAAGCCGCAGGCAAGGGCGCAGCCGAGCCGTACAAGCCCCATCGTCCGGCATCGTACCTGCGCAAAACCTTTACTGCAGCCAAGGGGGAAGCGCGGCTGTACATTACCGCCAAGGGGCTGTATGCGGTATGGCTGAACGGTGTGCGTGTCGGGGATATGGTTTTAGCCCCCGGCAGCTTTACCGGCAACAAGCACCTTGCGGCACAAACATACGATGTAACGCAATATTTGCGTGACAGTGAAAACGAGCTGCTGGTTGCCCTTGGTGACGGCTGGCACCGCAGCACAGGCGGCGTTGACGGTGACCGCGACTTGTTCGGTGATACGCTGGGCGTGCTGTTTCAGCTGGAGGTGAACGGCCAAGCCGTCTGCGTTTCTGACGGCACGATGCAGGCAACGCAGTGCGGGCCGATCCGCCAAAACGATATGCAGCAGGGCGAGGTCTATGACGCACGGTTCGAAGGCAGCTTGACCGGCTGGCACGGTGTGCGCGCCTACCGCGACGACCTGCCCATCACCGGCATGAATACCGTGCCGATTCTGGAACACGAAGCCTTCCCCGGCAAGCTGCTGCAAACGCCCAACGGCGAGACCGTGCTGGACTTTGGGCAGAATATCGCCGGCTATGTGGAGATGGCGCTGACCGCCTGCGCCGGGCAAAAGGTCAAGCTGACCTGCGGCGAAGCGCTGGATGAAAACGGCAACTTTACCCAGGAAAACTTCCAGGACCGTGCCCGCCACAAGGAGGGCGGCACCGCCCAGATGCTGGAGCTTGTCTGTAAAGAGGGAAAAAACCACTTCAAGCCCCACTTCACCATCATGGGCTTCCGCTACGCCAAGGTCGAAACCGACGCCGACTTGACCGATGCTGTGTTTACTGCCCACGCCGTCTACTCCGATATGGCGGTGACAGGCAAATTTACCTGCGGAAATGACGCGGTGAATCAGCTTGTCAAGAACAGCATCTGGAGCCAGAAGGGCAACTTCTGCGATATTCCCACCGACTGCCCGACCCGCGAACGCGCAGGTTGGACAGGGGATATGGGCGTGTTTATTGAAACCGGCCTGACCCTGATGGACTGCTACCCCGTGGCGGAAAAATGGCTGGCGGAGTGCCGCCTGAACCAGTACCCGGACGGGCGTATGGCCAACATTGCCCCGCCGAACGCCCGCCCCGGCTATATGACCCCGATGCTCTGCATGTCGGCAGGGTGGGGCGATGCGGCGATTCTGGTGCCGTATGCCCTGTACAAACGCACGGGTGACCGCAAAATTCTGGCGGACAACTATGAGATGATGCAGCGCTGGTACGGCTTTTTGCTGGGGCGCGCGCAGCAGACAACCGATGAGCAGCAGGGCGGTGACTACGCCAAGTTCACCGTATTAAACGGCATGGACTACGGCGAATGGTGCGAGCCGGGCATCACCCCCATGCAGGCGATGATGAACCCGCGCAAGAGCGTTGGCACGGCGTATCTGGCCTACTCCGGGCGCTTGCTGGCGGAAGTGGCGGAAGCACTGGGCAAGGCGGACGATGCCGCCAACTACCGCGGCACCGCCGCCAACGCGGTAAAAGCCTACCGCACGGCGTTTACCGAGAACGGCGTTATCCACTCTGACCGCCAGTGCGAGTATGTCCGCGCCATTGCCTTTGCCCTGCTGGGTGAGGACGAAAGCAAAGCGGCTGCCGCAACGCTGAACCAAATGGTCATCGAGAACGGCTGCCACCTGAACACGGGCTTTTTGTCCACGCCGTTTTTGTGCGATGTGCTGGCAAAATACGGCTATGCGGACACTGCCTACAAGCTGCTTTTGCAGCCCGACGCCCCCGGCTGGCTGTATGAGGTCGGCAAGGGTGCGACTACCGTATGGGAGACATGGACGGGCATTGACGAAAACGGCAAGCCCCACGAATCCCTGAACCATTACAGCTACGGCGCCATCTGCGGCTGGCTGTTCGGCGGCGTGTGCGGCATCCATTACGCGGACGGCGTACTGACGATTGCCCCGACGCCGGATAAATCGCTGGGCTGGGCGAAAGCTGCCTACGATTCCCCGGCAGGCCGCATTGTAAGCGGCTGGCGGTATGACGGCGACGCGGTGACCTATGAGTTTGAGATCCCCGCCAATCTGACCGCCGATGTCACCCTGTCCGATGGGCGTAAGCTGACCCTTGCCCCCGGAAAGCACACAGTATAAACAGTATAATAGGAAAGCGCCTGCCCTGCCGTAAATTCTACGGCAGGGCAGGCGCTGTTTTTGATAGACTGGAATTGATTTACTTCTTTTTGTCATTGAAGTAGATGATAAATGCACCCATTACTGCAATAGCAATGAGCAGTCCAAACTCAACCCAATTACCTAGAAATTCAAGTCCTACAACCATACCTAAATAACCAACAATCAATGTAACGATTGCTGCCAGAATTGCTTTACCCATAGAATCACACATCCTTATCAAATTCCGATTTCCTGCCCTAAGTATATCACATAAAAAACCAAATTTCAACGCAGGTAAAATAAATCCCCTGTCCTTTCGGGCAGGGGATTGCGGTTTAAGTATGCTTTTTCAAATATTCGGCGCTGACCTGCAAACTCTTGATGGGGGAGTTATCCACCCAGTTGCGGTGGCTTTCCAAAATCACGGCATCCACGCCGACAGAAAGCGCCTGCGCCATCAGGCTGTCGAGGTCCATATTGCCGGTACCCAGCTCCATGCTGTCGGTTTTCAAAATCGGCGTTACGGCGCTGCCCGAAATGCGGGTGCCGCGGTCGTTGATATGCCACAGCTTCATGCGGGTGCCAAGACGCTGCATCCACGCAAGGGCATTCGCGCCGCCCTCGGTGAACCAATAGCTGTCAAACTCAAAATTGACGTACTGCGGGTCGGTTTCCTCCAGCAAAATGTCGTAGGCACGCTTTTCGGCGTTCACATGGCGCAGCTCGCAGTTGTGGTTGTGGTAGAGCAGCTCCACGCCCTCGGCCTTCAGTGCCGCGCCCGCCTTGTTCAACCGTGCGGCAAGGTCGTGCATCGCGGCTTCATCGCCGTAGTCAAAGCGATACATACCCGTGATGACAACATACTTCGTGCCAAAGCTCTTGGCTTCGTCGGCCACGGCCTTGGCGTCGCGTTCCAGACTGCCCAAATCGGTGTGCAGGCTGACGACTTGCAGCCCCGTTTCTTTGACCAAAGCGTGCCAGTCGAGGTTGCCGCCCTTGCCCACGGGCATGCCCGCCGCCTTGGTTAGCAGCCGCACCATAAAGCCGATGGGGTGGATCATAAACCCGCACAGCTCAATGCCGTCATAGCCTGCGGCCTTCATGGCAGCCAGTGTCTGGCGCGCCTCGTTTTCGTTGCCTAAAACGGTACCCAGCATAAACTGCTGTACTGCTTTTGTGGGCATGGTTCAGCCCTCCATCTTGATGATTTCACCCGTTGTGATGCCGTTTTCGTTGAAGCTGTCCACGCAGACATAATAGTCCTGCCCGGCCATCAGCGTGGAAAGCGTGACCTCATCGGCATCATAGACAAGCCAGCTCTGGTACAGTTTATCCGGTGCAATGCCGTAGCGTACGTTGCAGCCTTGGGCGTTCTCGATATGCTGCCAGCTGATTTTGCCGTCCAGCGCATCCATGCGTACGACATATTTGCCGTCCAGCGCCACTTCGACCGCCGTCGGTTCATCGAGCGATACATTGGTCAGCAGCAATACCTGACCGTCAGCGAACTCCTTGCGGTGATGGTGCAGGTCGCCCCCCGACACAGTGACAAAACGGATATCGTCGTTGCGGAAATTCGATTCGATAAATTCGGGTGTACATACCGGAAGTCCCGTTTTGGATGCGGTAGTATTTAAACCGCCCCCGGCAATACTGTTAGACTTACAAAACGCTTCGACTTCGGGAGAAACGACACCGTCCACCCGCGACGGACAGCCGAAGGCGATCAGCTTCCCGCCCTGGGCAACGAACGATTTGAGCAGGTCGAAAGTAGCGCCTTCGATATTTTCAGTCCCGTCCGGAATCACGAACGTGCTGTACGCGCGATTGCCCACAACGAACTTGCCGTCGCGCACCGATCCGTTCGTCTGGAAAATATGTTCGCAACCCAAATCGAATTCGACTTGCGCATGCTCCAGCGTCGCAACGAGATCCTGGAATTTCTGCCCGATCTCCAGCGAAGCGCCTTCGGCCGGTTTACCCATATAGTTGTTGTAGAGCCATGCGGTCGTGGTGGGCTCCAGGACGAGGATATCGTTGACCTGCTCGCCCAGGCTCATCACCGTGCAAATGCGC
>OGIE01002258.1_pt1 | contig 24352 bp, 19 predicted proteins | sample 1571581 | NCBI WGS metagenome assembly OGIE01 (sample SAMEA2582021, study PRJEB24529) | metagenome | biome: Human gut stool | place: China | collected 2011
CAGCCGCACAAGGCCGACGCTTCCTAATTTCCTACTTTCAACTTTTAGTTTTTATCTTTTAACTTTTATCTTCCAAGTTATCTGTCAATGTCCGGAACAACGTAGTCCAGCGTACCGCCGATAGCGATCAGGTCGGCAATTTTACCACCTTTGGTGATCAGGTCAACGATGGATACCAGTGGCAGACACGGGGAACGGAATTTTACCCGGTAGGGATATTTATCGCCCCGGCTTTCGAGGTATACACCGAACTCTCCCCGGCTGGCTTCCACGCTCTTGAAATAGTGACCTTCCGGCAGTTTGATCAGCGGTTTGGTTTTCACGGCGTAGTCCCCGGCGGGGATATTGTCCACGAGTTGTTCCAGTATATGTAATGATTCCAGAATCTCTTCCATACGCACCATGTAGCGGGCGAACGAGTCTCCTTCCGGGTAGAGGATTTCCTTGAAGTCCACCTTGTCGTAAACCCCGTAAGGTGAGTGTTTTCGCACGTCACATGACCACCCGCAAGCGCGTCCCGTGGGGCCGGATGCTCCGTAGGCGATGGCGTCTTCTTTGCGGAGGATACCCACGCCTTTCAGACGTTGTTGGGCGATGACGTTACCCGTGAACACGTCGTGGTACTCCTTGATCATCGGGGGGAGGTATTTGATAAATTCCTTGATCCGGTTGATCAGATTCGGGTGAATGTCTGCCATCACGCCACCGATCACGTTGTAGTTCTGTATGAGGCGGCCGCCCGTGGTTTCTTCCATGATATCCAGCACCTTTTCGCGGTCGCGGAACCCGTAGAAGAAGGCGGTCAGTGCACCCATGTCCATGCAGAGACACGACCAGAATAACAGGTGGGAGGAGAGACGGTTTAACTCGTCCATGATCGTGCGGATGTATTTCACCCGGTCGGGAATTTCCAATCCCATCGCTTCCTCGATACACATGCACAAGGCATGACGGTTCTGGTGGGCGGCGAGGTAATCCAGACGATCGGTCAAAGCCAGCGTTTGCGGGTAGGTAAGACTTTCGCACAGTTTCTCGATCCCGCGGTGAATGTACCCACAATTCACGTCCACTTTCTTCACGATTTCGCCTTCCAGCGATACCCGGAAACGAAGTACTCCATGCGTGGCGGGATGTTGCGGCCCGATGTTTACCACGTATTCATCTTCTTCGAAAAGGATGTTCTCTCTCTCGCTGACTTCCCCGCCGTGCTCGGTAGCCTCGAAAGTTGGGGTGGCGTCCAGCGTTTCCTCGCTATACAGGCGTACCGGGTTGATATCCGGGTTGGCATCATAGTCTTTGCGCAACGGGTAACCAACCCAGTCGTTACGCAAGAACAAGCGTCGCATGTCGGGGTGGTTGATAAACCGGATGCCGAGGAAGTCATACACTTCCCGCTCGTTCAGGTTTGCCGTTGCCCAGATATCGGATACTGTCGGTAACTCCGGGTTTTCCCGGTTGGTAGTGAAGGTCTTCAAAAACAATTTATGCTCGTGAGTCGTGGATTGCAGCAGGCTGATCACGCCCAACGAGTCTCCCCAGTCCATTCCCGTCATGCAGATCAGGAAATCGAAAGCCAGTTCCTTATCCGCCTTCAGCCGGAGGGCTAGCGGGCGGTATTGCGCTGGTTCTACCGTGACGGTAAGAATACCGCTTTCATCGAACTCGGCCTCGGGGATTATATTTTTTATTTTATCTATTAACACCTTTATTAATTTTATATTTTAAATTTTAGATTGAAGAATTCAGAGATTGGGAGATTGCTGATTCTGTGATTCAGCAGCATAAGCTGCTGTCAACAAAGCGCCCGTAAGGGTCCATGAACTTTTTATAAACCTTATGAACTTTATAAACTCTTTTCATCTTCCTTTTCTTTGTGGTTCTTTCCCCCAAGGAATCGTTCCACCTTCACCTTGCGTTGCAGTTGGATCATCCCGTACAGCAGGGCTTCCGGTCGCGGGGACATCCGGGGATGTAAACGTCAACGGGAATGATCGAGTCGACACCTTGCACCACGTGGTAGGAGTTCCTGAACGGGCCACCCGACACGGCGCACCCGCCCACGGCAATCACGTACTTGGGCTCGGCCATCTGGTCGTACAGACGTTTTAGTACGGGAGCCATTTTATGTACGATCGTTCCGGCTACCATGATGAAATCGGCCTGTCGGGGACTGGCTCGCGTCACTTCAAACCCGAAGCGGGAGAAATCGTAACGTGCCGCACCCACTGCCATGAATTCGATACCACAGCAACTTGTAGCGAAGGTAAGCGGCCAAAGGGAATTCGAGCGTCCCCAGTTGATAACATCATCAAGGCACCCCACGATGACGTTGGTGCCGGATGCCCGAAGTTGTTCAAGATACTCGTTATCGTTGAACTCTTCATATTTCATGGATTTGATTTTTACTTCCATTCCAGCGCTCCTTTCTTCCATGCGTAAGCCAATCCGAGAATAAGGATCAGCATAAAAAACAACACGTTGATCAGACCGTCAATTCCCGCATCCTGAACGGTTACCGCCCAGGGGTAGAGAAACACGGTCTCCACGTCAAACATTAAAAACAGAATTGCGAACAGGTAGTATCCTACCTTGAACTGCATCCATGATGTACCGCGAGTTGGCACGCCGCATTCGTAGGCTTCCCCCTTTTGTTTATTAAAGGTACGGGGGGAAATAGCCCGGGCGATACTCATGGCAATAACCACCAGCAAAATGGCTGTAATCAAAACAACCACGAATAAAGTAAGATTCATAATATTAAAAGTTAGATTCGCCTTCGGCGAGTTTCAAGTTACAAGTGATAAATTTCCGGTTACAAGTTACAGGCAGTAGTTGTTGCAAGTTGCTAATTTGTAACTTGCGGAGCCATGGTTCAACCTGTAACTCGTTTAGTCGGAGGCTAAACGATGATTTCTCGCAGAGCAAAGACGTAATACTTGGTCTTCCCCAGCGTCGAATAGGGATGGAAGTAGAGGTTCTGTTTGGAACCGCTTCTGGCAGAAATATCGTTTTTATTGCTCCGTTGCAGGAAGAACGGCACCAATTGGGACTTGGAGTCCGGAACGACGTGCGAGTATCCCAACGAGAGTTCGCAATTCTCGTGCATGAACAGCAGCAACGGGATTGCGGATGTCTCGCAGACTTCATTCCGGTAGGATTTACGTTCCAGACGGGCTTCTTGCAAGGACAAATCTTGTCCGTTTGCCAGAGACCCGACCGAGCCTGTTAGCACGAGCAACACGATCAATATACTATTCTTCAGCACGTTCAGCATCATTCTTTTTTTACTTAAGGTCCGCAAAGATAACCTAATTTTAAAACTTGGTTGAATATTATGTGGTAAAGAATGTTAATCCGTCCCGCTAGCGGGACGGATTAACATTCGAGTTCATAAGGTCACGGGTGTCCTTCGGACAATGTTTTTGGCAGCTCGTGCTGCCATGGATAAAGCGCCCCGCAGGGGGCCATTGACCTTATAGACTTTATGGGCCTTATAAACTTTATAAACCTTATAAACTTTACGAACTTTATGAACTTTTTCTTACCTTTGTAATTCCGTTGAGAGCAGAGGTTTCTCCGGGTTTAACTATGAAATTAGGGAAAAAATATGAGTGACACCATTCATCATGAATGTGGCTTCGCGATGATTCGATTGTTGAAGCCGTTGGATTATTATCAGAAGAAGTACGGTTCTTACCTTTACGGGCTAAACAGGTTATATATTTTAATGGAGAAGCAGCGCAACCGCGGGCAAGACGGGGCGGGAGTCGTTGGCGTGAAGCTCGACATGGAGCCGGGCTACAAGTACATGGACCGTGTGCGTTCCTGCGATGCCAACCCGATACAGGACGTGTTCGACAGGATTCATGAGCCTTTCACGCCGGAGCTTCTCCGGGAAAAGGATGCGGCTTGGGCGAAGCAAAACCTCCCGTTCGTTTCCGAGATCTATCTGGGGCATTTGCGTTATGCCACTTTCGGTAAGAATAATATAGATTACGTGCATCCCCTGAAACGAGCGAGCAACTGGCGGAGTCACAACTTGGCGTTGGCGGCGAACTTCAACCTGACAAACGTCGACGAGCTGTTTGACAGCTTGATCCGGGCGGGACAGCATCCGCGGAATTATTCCGACACGGTGACATTGCTTGAAAAGGTGGGATATTTCCTCGATGACGAGATACAGGATTTGTATCGTCTTTACAAGGAGCGGGGTTTCTCGAAGCAGGAGATAACCCCGTTGATCGAGCAGACGATCGACCTGCGCGGGGTGTTGGCCAAGAGTAGCGAGGATTGGGATGGCGGCTATGCCGTGGCGGGAGTTGTCGGGCATGGCGACGCGTTCGTGATGCGCGACCCGTGGGGTATACGCCCGGCCTACTATTACCGGGATGACGAGGTGGTTGTAGTGGCTTCCGAGGGTTCCGTTATCCAGACGGCCTTCCAGGGAGTTAACATGCCGATTTCGGAAATACGTCCGGGGTACGCTTTGATTATCAAGAAGGATGGAACGGTGACCGAGGAACTCGTGCGCGAGCCGAAACAACGGGCTAGTTGTTCGTTCGAGCGTATTTATTTCTCACGCGGGAATGACAAAAATATATACCGGGAACGGAAACGGCTGGGCGAGTTGCTGACGCCTCGCCTGGTAGAGGCCGTTGACGGTGATCTCGATAACACGGTGTTCTCGTTTATCCCGAACACGGCGGAGACTTCTTTTTACGGGATGGTAAAGGGGGTACAGCAGTACATGGTCGAGGAGAAGAAACGGTTGATTCGGGAAGGGAAAGCCACGTGGTGCGAGGAGACGCTCGATGCGATCATCTGTCGCGAACCCCGGATAGAAAAGATCGTGATCAAGGATGCCAAACTGCGCACGTTCATCACCTCCGATTCCGGGCGTGACGGGCTGGTGGGGCATGTGTACGACGTGACTTACGGGGCCGTGCAACCGACTGATAACCTCGTGGTGATCGACGATTCGATCGTGCGGGGAACGACTTTGAAGAAGAGTATCCTCCGTATCCTCGATCGTCTCGGGCCGAAGCGGATCGTGGTTGTGTCATCCGCCCCGCAAATCCGTTACCCCGATTGTTACGGGATCGACATGACCCGGATGAACGAGTTTATAGCCTTCAACGCTGCCATTGAGTTGCTGAAAGAACGGCATATGGCCGAACTGATCGACGAGGTGTACCGGAAATGCAAAGCGCAACAGGGATTGCCAAAGGAACAAGTGGTGAATCACGTGAAGGAGATTTATGCTCCCTTCACCGAGGAGGAAATCTCCGACAAGATCGCTGCCATGGTGCGTGACGAGCATCTGAACGCCGAGGTAAAAGTGGTGTTCCAGTCCGTTGACAACCTGCTCCTCGCTTGCCCGAACGACACGGGTGACTGGTATTTCACGGGAAATTATCCCACGCCCGGTGGCAACAAGGTGGTGAACACCGCCTACATCAACTGGGTGGAGGGCCGGAACGAAAGGTCGTACTAGGGTTGCCTGCGGTGAGTTACAGGTTACATTTGCCTGCGGCAAGTTGCAGGGTAATACCCCTGCGCAAGGCACTCCCTTTTTTCATTTTGACCTCTAACTAAGTGCGTTGCTGGCGATTTTGATTCCTCCGTCACCAGTTTATCCTCTGTTTATGAGGCCGATGGAAAAGTCGGCATTGCGATAAACAACTACCCCCTCCGACTCCCCCTTACACAGGGGGAGGGTTGATTACCAAGCGGTTTTCCCGCCTGTGTAAGGAGGGGTTAGGGGTGGTAGTTCAAATAATGGGCCTTTTTCAGAGCTTCGTTTATAGAGGAGAAACTGGAGTCTCTTCCCGAAGACGGTGAGTAACTCACCTCTCCCCCTGTGTAAGGGGGAGTTGGAGGGGGTAGTTATTTTTTATTTTCAATTATTTCATGATGATTCCCGGTTCCGTGATTCCGGTGCCACGGGTAAGGTTAGAGGGGATTTTCGGTCCCGGCACGAGGGGGCTGTATTCCAGCACGTGGCGGACGCGGGCGCGCTGGTCGTCGGTGAAGAGGTTTAGCCACCCGTAGAAGTAGTCCATGGTATTGGTGGACGTGAAGGTGTTCCCGTTGCGCGAGTTGCGTTGGTAGGCTTCGGTTAATGTAAATGAAGGAATGGTGTTCAGCCATTGCTCGTATGCGGCCCGGTTGTAATCGGGGGTGTCGGCGCAGTAATCCGTTTCCACTTTACTGTCCTTGGAGAAGGCATGGAATAACCCGAGGTAATGTCCCAGTTCGTGGGCGAGGGATTGACTCATGCGATCTTGCACTTCTTGCGTTGGAAGGTATATTTCTGTACCTGCAGTGACGTTATTAAGAGCGATACAATGCGCTTGTTTCGTGGGCGGGTTTGTGAAATATGCATCCCCGGAGGGTAGACCTTCGAGGGGATAAGTGGATGGTGTGTAGGCCATGAAAGAGATCCCCGCGGTGTTTTGTTCCGTGAAGGTGAATATCACCACGTTTATATATTTGTTCTGGTCCCATAACCATTTGGCATCATCGTATTCGTTTTCTAGGAACTTCTGGCAATCCAGCGTGATATTATTCCGGAGGATACGATGAATGCCCGGTTCTTTAAGAAGTGCCCCACTGGGATCGTGGGTGGCAAGCGTGAATTCCACGTTCATGTCGACTGGGTTGAAACCGGGGTTCCGGTTGATCGTGCCGTTATAGTATGCATTCACGTCATCGAGGACTTGCTGTAAATACCATGCCGGTATGTTTTGGTAGGGGGCGGAGGCATCCTTGTACAGGACATGGAAGATGATCGGGAGTTTGAAATGATATTCTTCGGTAGCCGCGGCCTGGTTGATGGCAAGGGAGAGACGCTTATCCTTGTTGGAGAGGGTCATCTCGCCGGAACGTTTCTGACGGGCGATGTTGGTCTGCACGGTGATCACGAGGGAGTCGCTGTTGTCGTGGGTGACTTTGGTGGCGGTGTACCACGTGTTGTGGTTGTCGATGTTCCAGTCGGAACTGCTTTCAATACCGAAGCGCAGGGTTGTCCCGGTGTTGTCAATGTTGAATTCCCGCTCGTTGGTGGATAATTGGAATTTGTCGTTGTCCTTGCTGCAAGCGGTGAGGACGATGAACAGGACGTACAGGAAGAGATTATTTTTCATGCGCTGCGGTTTATAAGGTTATTTTTTCATGTAACGATCCATTTCCCGTTTGGCGTCTTTCTGCTTGAGGGATTCGCGTTTGTCGTATTCTTTCTTTCCCTTGGCAAGGGCTATGCGGAGTTTGGCGAATCCTTTCTCGTTGAGGAAGAGGCGGACGGGGACGATGGTCAGTCCCGATTCCTTGGTCTTGCGTTCGAGCTTGACAAGTTCTTTCTTTTGCAGTAATAACTTGCGTTCGCGGCGTTCGATGTGGTTGTAGTAGGTGCCCAGTTTGTACTCGGCGACGTACATTCCCTTGATCCACAGTTCGCCGTTGTGGAAGTAGCAGTAGGAGTCCACCAGCCCGGCTTTACCAGCCCGGATGGACTTGATTTCGGTCCCGGTGAGCATGATCCCGGCGGTGTATTCTTCGAGAAACTCGTAGTCGAAAGAAGCTCTCCTGTTTTTTATGTTGATGTCGTTTTGCATGTGTGTTGATGTTAAGCGTAAATACTAGGTATCCTAAACACGATCATCAGCAGTTGCTGGACGATGACTGGGGCAACGATCACGAGCAGCCCGATGATGACGAGGGCGCTTTTACGGTATTGTACGTCAAGCGCTGTGGATTGGTTCAGCCCTACGTAGAGCGTGCGGAGGCACAATAGGCTACATATCGCCATTAACTGGGAGATGAAGCCTTCCGACATTCCGCAGGCCAGGCAGTGGAACGGGATGAAGATCGCCGAGCTATAGACGGCAAGACGGAGTGATAGTCCGTTGGCTTCCACGACCTTGTTCGAGAGGTATTCCCTCGATACCCGGTACGTGATATAGGTACCCGCCACGGAGGCAACGAAAAGGATTAGTCCGGTACAAATCGCATAGAAAGGACTGGTCACGCGTAGTTGCAGGAGGAGTGCACACGTGGCGGCTATCCCGGAGAGAGGCACGAGATAATTGCGGAAAAGATCGGTACCTTCGATGTTTTCCTGCCTGATCGCTTGCCACTCGGCTTCCGGCTGGAATAGTATCCTCCGGGTTCTCGCAAATATGTTTGTAATATCCTGTTTTTTCATAGCAGGGCAAAAATACTGTTTTTTATCGAGATTAGTTCAAAAGAAGTCCACAAAGTCTGTAAAGTCCATAAGGTCCATAAAGTCCATAAGGTCTATAAAGTTCATAAGGTCTATAAAGTCCGTAAAGTCAATTTACATGGAACTACCACCCCTAGCCCTTCCTTACACAGGAGGGAAAACCGCTTGGTAATCAACTCTCCCCCTGTGTAAGGGGGAGTCGGAGGGGGTAGTAATTTTATAGGGAAGAGACTTTCGCCCAACCCGTTTTATTATCGGCAGCTTAAGCTGCCGTAAACAAAGCACCCCGCAGGGGTCCATTAACTTTGTAAACCTTATAAACCTTATGGACTTTATAGACTTTATGAACTCTTTTTGTAACATTTATTTCATTTCTTCGTTAAAGTTAACGTGAAGCAAACAACCGGGAGATCGGTTGCCGGAGGTAGGTGAAGAGAAGTTTAATGTTTAATGTATGACGTGTATGGAAATTTTTTATGCTTCAATTCCAATTTTGGTTTTAATTATTTTGATGGGGGTGTTGAAAGTGTCGGGGGATAAAAGTAGTATTATCACTTTGTTTATCACGGCTTTTTTGGCTATCTTGGCGTTTCATAGCCCGGTTCCTGACACGATCAATTCTTTTCTTTACGGTATGTTGAAGGCGTTGGTGCCTATCCTGTTTATTATTCTGATGGCGATATACAGTTATAACGTTTTGTTGCAGACGAAGAAGATCGAGGTGCTGAAACAGCAGTTTTCCTCGATATCGACGGACAAGAGCGTGCAGGTGTTGCTGATCACGTGGGGATTCGGCGGTTTACTCGAAGGAATGGCGGGGTTCGGGACGGCGGTGGCTATCCCGGCGGCAATATTGATGAGCCTCGGTTATCGTCCCGTGTTCTCGGCATTGGTGAGCCTGATCGCCAATAGCGTGCCGACAGCTTTCGGGGCAGTCGGCGTTCCGGTGATCGTGTTGGCGCAGGAAACGGGGTTACCCGTGATCCCGTTGAGTACGGCGGTGGTGCTGCAGTTGTCTGTGTTGATGTTCCTCGTACCGCTGGTGATCACGTTTCTGGCCGATCCGAGGATGAAAGCGTTGCCGAAGAATCTGGTGTTGAGCGTGCTGGTCGGGGGAGTGTCGCTCGTGGCACAGTATCTCGCTGCACGTTACGTGGGGGCGGAGACTCCCGCTATCGTTGGGGCTATCGCTTCGATTATCGTGATTGTTGTTCTGGGTAAGTTGACGGGAAGGGGCGAGGAGAAGTCCGTGCCGATGACTTATTCGGGCGGGGAGGTTTTCCGGGCGTGGACGGTTTACGTGTTGATCATGGTGTTGATCTTGTTCACGAGTCCTTTGTTTCCGGCGGTGCGGGAGATGTTGGCAGGGGTATGCAATTCTTCGGTCAGTTTCACGATTAACGGGGAGGTGCGGAATTACACGATACAGTGGTTGACGCAGGGCGGGGTGCTGTTGTTTATCGGTTCTTTTATCGGGGGATTGATCCAAGGCGGTAAGGTGAAGGATTTGCTGGTGCTGCTGTGGCGGTCGGTCGTGCAGTTGCGGAAGACGATCGTGACGGTGATTTGCCTGGTGGGGTTCTCGTCGATCATGGAGACGTCGGGTATGATTAATCAACTGGCGATGGCCTTGTCTGCGGCCACGGGGGCCTTGTACCCGTTGTTCGCTCCGACAATCGGGGCGTTGGGTACGTTCCTGACGGGAAGTGATACCTCGGCGAATATCCTGTTCGGTAAGTTGCAGGCAGGAGTGGCCGGGCATATCGGGGTCGACCCGAACTGGCTTTCAGCGGCCAATACGGCAGGAGCCACGGGAGGTAAGATCATATCCCCGCAAAGTATAGCTATCGCTACCTCCGCTTGTGACGAGCAGGGCAAGGAGGGCAATATTTTGAAGGCGGCTTTGCCGTACGCTTTGGTTTACGTGATTATAACCGGGATAATCGTTTACCTTTTCGCTTGACGAAAAGGTAAACGATCACCCCGGTTGGTTGCAGGTTACAGGTTGGGCTTTCAGTCCTTCAGGTTACAAGTTGATTTGTTTCTTGAAAATTTGTAACTTGCAGCTTATAACCTGTAACTTGTAACTAATTTATTATAATATGAAAATAGGATTATTTATTCCCTGTTACATTAATGCGATCTATCCGAACGTGGGGGTGGCATCGTACAAGTTGTTGACCTCGTTGGGCTTGGATGTTGATTACCCGTTGGACCAGACGTGTTGCGGGCAGCCCATGGCGAACGGGGGGTTCGAGAAGGATTCGGGGAAGTTGGCCGAACGGATGGAGGCGTTGTTCGAGAAGTATGATTATGTGGTGGGGCCATCGGCGAGTTGCGTGGTTTTCGTGAAGGAACATTATCCGATGTTGTTGCACCGGGAGGAACATGCCTGTATCAGTGGCCGCATTTATGAGATTTGCGAGTTCCTGCATGATGTGATTAAGGTGGACAAGCTGGACGCCTCGTTCCCGCACAAGGTGAGTATTCATAACAGTTGTCATGGTGAGCGCTTGTTGCATCTTTCGTCTCCGAGCGAGTTGGTGGTTCCCCGTTACTCGAAGTTGCGGGATTTGCTGTCGCTGGTGAAGGACGTGGAGATTTTCGAGCCGAAGCGGGTGGACGAGTGTTGCGGTTTTGGCGGGATGTTCTCGGTCGAGGAGGAAGCCACGTCGGTATGCATGGGACAGGACAAGGTGCTGGATCACATTTCTACCGGGGCGGAGTATATCACCGGGGCCGACAGTTCGTGCCTGATGCACATGGAAGGGCTTATCCGGCGAGAGAAGTTACCGATAAAGACGATACATATAGTTGAGATATTAAATGCGAAATGAGTTGAAAGTCCATAAGGTCCATAAGGTCACGGGTGTTCTTCGGACAGTGTTTATCGGCAGCTCAAGCTGCCGTGAGCAAAGCGCCCTGCAGGGGTCCATGGACTTTATAGACCTAAAATAATATTATTATGAGTTCACACGCTAAAGCTGCCAAGAAGTTTATTGCTGACCGGGAGAGGACGGCATGGCACGATCAGGCTTTATTTTTCGTGCGGGAGAAACGGGATAAAATGGCTCACGATGTTCCCGAATGGGAGGCGTTGCGGGAAATGGCCAGTAAAACGAAGTTACACACGATTGCCAATTTACCATATTATCTGGAGATGTTTGAACGGAACGCCACGGCGAACGGGATTCACGTTCATTGGGCAAAGAATGCCGAGGAGCATAACCAGATTGTTTACGATATTATCAGCAAGCACGGAGGGAAGAATCTTGTGAAGAGCAAGTCGATGCTGGCGGAGGAATGTGGGTTGAGTCCTTATCTGGAAGCCCGGGGAATTGATGCGGTGGAGTCCGACTTGGGCGAGCGCATCATGCAGTTCATGGGGACACCGCCGAGTCATATCGTGTTGCCCGCCATTCACGTGAAACGGGAAGAGGTGGGGAAGGTGTTCGAGAAGGAACTGCACACGGAACCGGGAAACAGTGACCCGACTTACCTGACACATGCGGCCCGGGCCGCCTTGCGGGAGAAATTCCTGCACGCCGATATTGCCATGACGGGGGTTAATTTTGCCGTGGCTTCGTCGGGTGCTTTCGTGGTCTGCACGAACGAGGGAAATGCCGATATGGGAACTTCTTTTCCGAAAGTGCATATCGCTATCATGGGGTTAGAGAAGGTGGTGCCGGATTACGATGCTCTTGCGCTGTACGTGCGGTTGCTGGCTCGTTCGGCTACGGGACAGCCTTCGACGACTTACACGTCCCATTACAAGAAACCCGTGGAGGGGCAGGAGATGCATATCGTGATCGTGGATAATGGGCGGAGCGATATTCTTGCTTGCACGGAACACGTGAATATGTTGAAGTGTATCCGTTGCGGGTCGTGCATCAATACTTGTCCCGTGTATCGTCGGACGGGAGGGTATTCTTATTCTTATTTTATTCCCGGTCCAGTGGGGATTAACCTGGGAATGTTGAAGTCACCGGAGAAGTATTCGGGGAACGTGTCTGCATGTTCGCTGTGTTATTCCTGCTCGAATGTCTGCCCGGTGAAGATTGATTTGGCGGAACAGATTTACAAGTGGCGGCAGAATCTGGCCCCGTTGCATCTGGCCGATCCGATGAAGAAGATGATGGTGAAGGGGATGAAGTTTATCATGGATCATCCGGGGTTGTTCTATAACGCTATCGCCGCGGGACGGGTGGCCGAGCACATGCCTCGTTTCGTGCTATACAACAGCTTGGATGCCTGGGGGATCGGGAGGGAGCTTCCGGAGTTCGCAAAGGAGACGTTTAACGAAATGTGGAAGAAGGGGAAAGTGAAATGAAAAAAGGGTCCATAAAGTCCATAAGGTCTGTGGATCCCTGCGGGGCGCTTTGTTTACGGCAGTTTGAGCTGCCGAATCACTTAATCGGCAATCATAAATCAAGAAATTAATAGATAAGAATATGAGTAGTAAAGAGGATATATTGGCAAGATTGAAAAAGCATGCGATTGATCCGGTGGAACGACCGGGGATGGAGTTTACCCCGATAACGTATGCTGATCCGTTGGCTCAGTTTGAGAAGATATTGAAGGCCGTGGGTGCTAATTTTGTGTTGTTGGAGGAGGGGCAGGATGTGAACGAGGTGATTCGGAGCGTGTACCCGAATGCCAAGTCGATCGCTTCGAACCTGCCGGAGATCACGTGTGTCACGGTGAATCCCGACAATCTGGATGATCCCAGAGAGTTGAACGGTACGGACGTGGGAGTAATCCGGGGCGAGTTTGGGGTACTGGAAAATGGTATGGTGTGGATCAATCAACATACCCGCTACAAGGCGATCTTTTTTATTTCCGAGGCGTTGGTTATTTTGCTTGACCGGAATCGGCTGGTGAATAACATGCACGAGGCTTACAAACAGCCGGGTTTTGATGATTTCGGTTACGGCTGCTTTATTGCCGGCCCGTCGAAAACGGCCGATATCGAACAGGCGCTCGTGATTGGGGCACACGGGGCAAGAGCGGTTACAGTTATTCTAAGCTAAAAATTAAATTTAGTTTAAAGTGAAAAAGGGAGGGCCTTGCGAGGGACATTAACCTGTAACTTGCAACCTGTAACTTGTAACTTGCCGCAGGCAACCTTTATCCTTTTGTTGCTTCTTTCGAGAAGAACAGGTAGGCGATAAGGCACACGATGAGCGGGAATATGTAAATTAATCCCGGTGAAAGGAAGGCGATGTACCAAGGGGCACTCCATTCGTCATGAGAGGCGATTTCGAGGGCTTGATACCCGACATGGACGATTCCCACGCAGAGGAAAGCCATGGCGGCAATCCCGAAGATTTTCTTGTTTTTAATGGCTTTCGTTTTGTTCATGTTGATAAAGGTTACGGTTTGCAGGTTTCAAGTTACAGGTTAGCTGAACTTGTAACCTGTAACTTGTAATCTGTAACTATTTATTATAAAGGTGTTTGATTCCAACCCGGTGTCCGGCTACAGCGAAGTAGAGGATGAACAGGTAACAGGGCAATACCATCCAGTATGCTCCTTGGAATCCGAGAGACACGGTCAACGAACCGTATAGCATCGGAAGTAAGGCTCCCCCGGCAATAGCCATGATCAACAGGGCCGATCCGGTCTTCGTGTGACGTCCCAACCCGAAGATTGCTAATGGGAAGATGGCGGGCCACATTAACGAGTTTGCCAGACTTAACAAGGTCAGGCACCAGATAGAGGCATTTGCCGGAAGGATCGCAACACACACGCCGAGGATAATTCCCAACATGGCACAGCAGGCCAAGGCTTTTTCCTGACTGATGTATTTCGGAATAGCGATGATTCCGATGATGTAACCGACGATCATGGCGATCATTCCATAAGTCGGGAATACACGTGCCGTATCCATATCCATGTGTAATGATTTGGCGTAGCCGATGATCGTGTCGATGGCGATGACCTCAACACCCACGTACAGGAATAGGGTAACGATACCGATCCACAGGTGCGGAAAACTGAATATGCTTGATTTCCCTCCGTGCTGGGTGCTGCCTTCTTCTTCTTCCGGGTCCTCGATCTGCGGGAGCGGGGAGAAACGAACGAACAGGGCTAGTACGACAAGTGAAATCATGATCACGATATAGGGTACGATAGATTTAGAGGCCAGCATGTCAAGTTCGCTTGCTTTTTGCACGGCATCCATGGTTTGTAATTTGGCTTCCAGCACATCAATGTCTTTTAACATGATTGACCCGAGAATAAGGGGACTGATTGCTCCTGCCACCTTGTTACAGATTCCCATGATACTTACTCGCTGTGCGGCACTTTCCGGGGCTCCCAGTTCAATCACGTAAGGGTTGGAGGCTGTTTGTAACACGGATAATCCCGTACCCATGATGAACAGGCCGAGGAGGAATAATCCGTAAGTGCGGGTCATAGCCGCCGGGATGAACAGTAACGCTCCTATCGCCATCACGAGCAGACCGAGCATCATTCCGTTCTTGTAGCCTGTTTTGCGTAAAACCCAGGAAGAGGGAAGAGCCATCACGAAGTAGGCGATGTAGAAGGCGAAAGTTACGAGGTAGCCTTGCCATTCATGTTGCAACTCGCAAGCGATTTTCAGATAGGGGATCAAGGTGGCGTTTAACCACGTGACGAACCCGAAAATAAAGAAGAGGATTCCGATAATGATAATCCCCATGCTGTAAGAATTTTTCTTTTGTTCCATCATCTTTTCGTTAAAAATATACATAAACACGTAAACACTTCAAGAGATGACAAAGTTATTAATTTTTGATAATGATGGATGAAATTGGGTAAAATTATTCAAGAGAAAAGCTTCGGGAAAAGGAAAACCGGGATACAGGGGGTGTTCCTGTTGTCCCGGCCATCCAAACTAGAAATAACAATCTACGTGAAAACTTAAATAGAGATGTTCATAATTTTGCCAGTTCTGTTTCTAGCTCTCCGTTGCTATGTCCGGAGAAAATGATTTTTCCGTTAGGATCAATCAGTAAAAACGTGGGAATGGATGTTATGTTATATAAAGAGCCTACATTCTTCACGAGTTCTTTGGCTGCAAGGAATTGTGGCCAAGGTAGTTTTTCTTCTCCGAGGGCCTTTTGCCATTCTTTTTCGTCTTTGTCAACAGATAGGCTGATGAACCCGATCTTTTCCCCGTACAACCGGTACATTTCCCGCAAGTGGGGGAAGCTGGCACGGCAGGGGCCACACCAGGAGGCCCAGAAATCAATGACCGTGTATCCCTCTTTTTTGAGTTGGGCGAGAAGGGAGACCGTTTTACCCGCCGGGGTTGTCATTTCCCCGTTCTCCAAGGCTTTACCTTGCACGAACGCTTGGGCATCCCGGAGGTATTGCCGGAACTCTTTTAGCGTGGCACAAGTATCCTGATAGGAGGCGAATAATCCCGCCAACACGTCGAGGTAAGCCTGGTCGTAGGTGAAAGGTTCTTTTTTCAGTTGTTCGACGAGATAGAGGTTTACGGCTAGGTTTTGGTTTTGACGGATGAAGTTTTTGGTGCTCTCTTCCAACTTTGCCCGTTCCGAGGACAACGTTTTAAAGTCCTCGATATTTCCTTTTTCCCTGTAAGTGTTGTTAAGCGAGTGAATCCTGTATCTTGAAGGAATGGTTTGTTGTTGATAGCGATAGAAAATGTTTTGTGCGTCAGATCCCTGAAGCGTGTAATTTTTTTCCTTGCGTTCGTCATATTGCCAGAAGGATTTGGGCAGGCTGTCAATGTGGGACGTTTGGAAAGTCAGTTCACCGTTTTCAACGAAAAAGCCTATTTCCATGTATCTTCTTTGTTCCTGTTTTTTTGATTCGACACGGTCAAGGATATCTTGATCATTCATGCACAGGCGGCAGTAGACGGGTTGATCTGCCTTGCCCCGAAGTTCGAATTTACCGTTAATGATATATCCCTCGGCGATCTTTTTGTGGTATTTACCGTTGGAGGCTAATATGATTTCCGTGCTGTCCGTGGCTCCCGGGATTGTTCCCCGTAACACGAAATGGTCGGTCTGTTTTTGGTTGCAAGCGATGAGACCGAGCAATAAAAGTGAGCTTAAATGTTTCATTTTGATCATATTATTGGATATTGTTTTTACGTTTATCAAGAGATTTTTTTATGGTTTCAATGATATTTTCGGCAGAACTGTAATCATCTATTTTCAAGCATAGAGAGCTGTCCCGATTCAACAGGAGGAGGGTCGGTGTGTGTGTAATCCCGTAGTTCGCACGTAATTCTTTGCCCTCTTTCTTTCCGATGTTTACTTGTATACAGGCGAATCTCGTGTTCACGTAGTCTCCAAGGTTTTCGTCTGTCAGTATATTTCTACTTGTTTCTCTGCTGGCTTTGTTGCCGGAATAGCAGTAAACGAGGATTCTTTGCCCGTTTTCCTTGTTCTTTTCCAATAACTGTTCTAGAGTCTGTTCTTGAAAATGGATTCCCGAATAAGAGAGGGCTCTATATTTTTTATAGTCATACATCAGGTAACGGGGGATTTCGTTGTCCGGCGTTCCGGCAATCACTTTTTCACCGATATCGGCTAGCCGGGCGTAAGTTTTCTTGTCTCTGTCCCATTGAAAGGCGGAGAGGATCAACTCGTAGGTATCTAAATCCTTTACGGTTAAATTTTCGCTTTTATGCTCCATGTCCGAGATGACGAGTTTCGTGAGTTTCTCGCTCAAGTCAATAATATGTCGCGGAGTAGCATGATCCAGTTTCCATTGTATTGTTCGGAAGGCGAAAGCGTGGGTTTTCAGGGCGTTTAGATTCAATTCCGGTAGTTTGGTTTCGATCAATGCGGCGATTTCATCTGCCTGTTGGTTATATACCAGTTCTGCCAGTTTTAATAATTGATTTAATTCTTCTTGGTTCTTGACTCCAAGTTGGGGAACTTGTTGTTTTAAGGTCTCGATGGAGGCATCATCCGGTTTGTTGTATCCCATCACGTAATCGCCTAAAAGCTTCCAATACTTGTTTATCAGGTAGCTGTCCACCTTTTCTTGACCGGAGTTTTTCCGAATGTTCTCCAGGTGTTCCAGCATGAAGTTCGACACGGGTGAGCCGATCACGCAACTCTCGTCCTCGTAGATGCTCCAGAATTCAGGTTGTACTTTTTCTTCATCTGTAAGTTGAGCGAGTAATTCCCCGTACACTTTTCGAGCTCCCTCGTCATCGTCCGCTTCCGAGAGAGCATTTTTGTACGCCATTAATTGTTGTTTACTCATTTTGCCTGTCTTGTATAATTCGTGTTGGTACACTAGACTGGTCTCCGGGTTCATTCCTTTCTCCACCCGTTGAATGAATTTTTCCAAATCGCTACCTCCGACTAACTTGTGCTGAATGGTTCCGTCAGGACGAACGATCAAGAAGGAGGGATAAGCGTGCACGTCGAATTTCTTGGCGAGTGCGATGCCTTCGCCTTTTTCCATGTCGTATTTCACGCACACGAAGCGAGGATTGAAGTAGTCTCCTGCTGCTTTTTGCGGGAATACTTTGTTGGTCATCTCTTTGCATGGCCCACACCATGAGGTGTAACAGTCGATAAACACTAGTTTGTTCTCTGTCTTGGCTTGAGCAAGAGCTTCCTCGTAACCCAATTCCCGGAAGTTCACGCCTTCTTGCGCGAACAACGGGAGTTGGAAAAACAAACAAATAATAATCAATAATCTCATATCTTTATTGTATTAATTTTCTTTTGGGAGTAATGTCTCTAGTTCTATGCGCAGGGCTTCTGCGTCATATTTGGATAGACATACAAGTGAGGATAAACCTTCCCATTTTCCTCGTTCAGCATAAAAATGGAAAATGGAAAAGTGATTTTTATCCGGACTTTAATTATTGGACGTCTCTAACGCAACGAACACGCATCATCGGGACGGTTAGAGGGTCTATACTGGTGCGGAAAACTGTTGATAGATTACAGTCTAATTTCCGGTAGTAGACTTTACCGTTTGAATCTTGGGTTGACGACCAGTAAAATCCTTTCTCGTAAACGAATTGTACTGCCAGTCTTGCCATGAATGGTGTCAGAGATGCGTTCCCGGCAATTAGCAGATTCAATCCGGATCCTTCTTTACCTTGACACATGAGGTCCGCCACGCCATCCCCCCTCCAGCCTTCGCTGGCGGACTCGTCGATAGACATACCGAGAGCCCGTTCGAGTTCCTGCCAGTCCTCGTCGGAAGGAAGTCGCCAACCGTCTTTTAAGGCTGCACACACTTCGCATGCCCGATCCCATTCATATAAATTACCGAATTTTTTGTAATCCAAGCGTTCTTCTTCTGTTCCTTCCTCTGTTTCGGATATGTCGGTGCTATAAATTTCCCATTTATCAAGATCATACTCGATTGCATAGTAAGGCGTACCTGCTTTCAAGTTAGAAGTCATCCATTGTTGGTTACCAATGCGCACCCAACCGTATTCTTCTTGGGTGTCCGGGTCTGTCCAAGTCCCTTCATCAAGTGGTTTTATCGTGGGGAGCGAGGAATCATCGTCACATGCGATACATGTGAACATGAGTACAATCAGTAGATAGAAATATGTTTTCATCTTTTTCACTTTTTTGAGTTAGAATTTAATACCTGCTTTTTGGGCTACATTGCGCATGAGTTGGTATTTAGTCCATATTTTGGGATAATTCTCGGCGAATTCGGCATAGACTTCCTCCTCGCTTTTCGTCATTAGCAGGTACATGTAGGCCGCCACGTCTTCACCTTTACTGGGATAATATTGATCTGAAGTCACAAATAAAAATCCTAAATCATAAAATTCTTCTAGAGAATTATCCCCGTAATGATAATCTTCATATAGTGAACCCCAACGCGAATCGGCTTGAGCATAGAATGCCGTTAGTTCTCCTTCGTATTTCAAAGCTAAACCACTGCCAGCCATATTGGCAACAAATAAATATTGTTGGTCTTCATCTTCCGTGTCTTTCGGTAAGGTAACGATAAAACAACGTAATGAATTGATGAAATCGGGATGAGAGATAAATGTGCCGTCGTATTCGTCTTCCCTTATCGTGGTGATGCCGTTGACGACCAGTACGGAATAGGGACGTGTTAGATTATGTTTTTGCATAATTGAAACCAGTTTGGAGACAAAATCAGCTCCCTTCTTTTTTTCTTCTATCGTGGAACAGTACGTGAATTCATAATCCGTATACGTGTCCTTGTCATAGAAGCTCCAGGCCGGATCTACAGTTTCGGTTTTGTACAAGGGTTTCCCGTCATTGTCCTTCCCGATATATTCTTTGCTAATCGTGTCGTTAAAGATAATATAGAAGCCGTTAGCCTCGAAAAAATTGCGACGTAAAACGGATTCTTCGTCAGTAGCATTGGCATCGGCTCCGAAATTGTGATAAGGTTCCGACGGGGTCAAGCTACTTTCAGAACAAGCCCAACAATATCCTGCCATGAGGGCTACCCATATAATATGTATATATTTCATTGTTCTTGCATTTTATGTTATTTGAATATATTCTAATAGCCGTAGTAAACGTCTTCGAATCCTTTGAGATAATCATTCTTTTCTTGCTCGGTTTCAAATTGATTGTCATTAAAGAATTTGTCATAACCATCCCATGAACCTGATTCGTCTTCGTAATCGATAGCTTTCTGAGCATCTTCTTCACCTTTTAAATAGGCTGCTGATTTTACCACGCTATATGCTTGGGCATAAGCTTCCTTGAAAGCCTGTTGATAAGCATTCCGATAGGCATTTTGTTGAGAATAGTCGGCTTTGTAATAGCGATAGTAGTTATTGTTGTTTCTAGTATCATTGTATTTATTGCCAGCTTCCATGTCTTCTAGTCCGACTTCCAGCCCGGTTTTTTTACCGTCTGCTTCTCCAATGGAAGCAAGATCTGCATATTCGTCATATATGCTTCCGGGACGATCGGGACGTTTAACGGAGGGTAAGGTATTTTGGAAGTTCGTTACCTCAATCGGGAGGGCTAACGTGTAGGCCGGATCGTTTTCTTCCAGCACGTAACGCATGGTTTGTTGTTGATAAGAAAAACTTCCATTGGGTTTGAAGTCCGTGTAGTAATGCGTGATTCGTTTTGTGAAAGGATAGCGTGTGTCTACCATATAACGGCGAAGATCAAACCAGCGGTGTCCTTCCAGGCAAAGCTCCCGTTCCCGTTCTTCACGAATAAATCTGATGAGTTCCCCTCCGTTATCATAAGTGGCGTTCTCGTTTTTCACCCGGTGACTGCGAAGTAATCGTAATAATCGAACGGCTTCTCCTTCGTTGCCTAGTTGAGCCGCGGCTTCTGCCCCGTTGAGATAGGCTTCCGCCGTACGCATAAGGAAAACATCTCCCACGTCACATGCCGTACGCCCGTTGGTGTATTGTTGAGGTCCGTTGACTTTAGCGAATACCCATACCGGGGAAGCTTTCCCGTATCCAAATTCAGGTTCTATTTGCTTGATGTATATCCCGCGTCGTAAATCGTTGTCATTATCAGTGGGTCCGTAGAGTTCAACTAGGTTGTCGGGGATGATATAAGTCGGCGTGTTATAAAGTGTTCCCCAGCTAGTACCGTTGGTGCCGTAAAGAGCCGAGCTTAACAAGTGGCCTCCCATGGAAAAGATTGTTTCGACAGATGACCGGTTTAGGATGTTCGAGTCATCTCCTTCTCGGCTATTGAGGTCTGTGAGTTGTTCTTTACGCCTGAGGACGCTGTCCGCGTGATTATAGGCATTTTGCCAGTCCTGCATGTAAAGGTAAACACGGCTGCTTAACAAGTGGGCGGCAACGATATCTGCCCGGTAAGGATGATTTTTCACCGAGGTTTGTTGCAAACAAGTACGAGCGGTTTCCAGATCTTCAAGAATGATATTGTACACTTCCGATAACGGGGCACTTGTGTATTCTTTGTCCTCGATCTGCTGTGTGCGTTTCACCGGAATACCGGCCGTGTTTTGGGCCGTGTTTGGGGAGTAAGGTTGGGCGTACATGTTTGCCAGTGTGAAATAATAAATGGCTCTTAAAAATGCAGATTCTCCTTTGATTCTAACTTTTTCAAGTTCATCTTGCCGATTGGAGGCAGATTGTTTGTCAATTTCACCGATAATCTGATTCACGATGTTGATACGTTTGTACAATTCATTCCAATCTTTATCCTCTGAACCAATTTGACCGGTTTTATAACTGCTTCCCACTTGTCTCTGCCAGGTGATCCAACCGAAAAAATTATCTTGGATTCGTAGTTTGTCATTTTCGTATTTACGATAGATTTCTGTTTCATCAGACATTAAATGCAAAGGCATCAAGTACGTGTCTCCGTCAATTCTTAACATACTACTGGAAGTGTAGGCTGTGGACGGGTACCAGTAACCGTCACCGATTAATAGTTCGTCAAGATCGGAGTAACTTTCAACTTTCGCCAGGTCATTCGAATATTCTTCGAGAAAATCCGAGCATGAGGTTGTCAGCCAGACTAGTAAATATAGAAATATATATTTTTTCATATTGCTGGAATTTAGAATGATACATTTAAACTGATAGAATAGGTGGGACGGTCGGACAACTGAATTTCAGCAAATCCGCTTTGTGTGGGAGCTTGTCCTCTCAATTTTTTTGAGCAAATAGTAAACAAGTTACTACCTGAGAGGGTTAATTCCAAACGAGACATGCCGATTTTTGAAATTTGCTCGGTCCCGAATTCATAGGTGAAACTGAGGTTATTGCATTTCAAATAATTGCCGCTCACAACACGGTGATTACTGTAATCATACATATCCCATGCACTGTAAGCAATTTTTTGAATACCATCTATTGTTGTGGACCAGTGGCTGCTGTATTTATTATAAGAGGGATGTCCGCTACCTATAATTGCCGGAATCGTGGTATGCTTTTCGTCTCCCGGTTTTTTCCAACGATTCATCACCATGCGATCCATGTTTCGTTCCGGGTAAATGGTCGTCAGGTCTATGTTGGAACCGGATGCTTGCCCGTACATACCGAAAAGTCTGACTTTATTACCTAAACTATAAGCAAATGAGCCACTTATCCGGAGTTTTTTGTAACGGAGGGTCGTGTTTAATCCTCCCGACATGATGGGTTCTCGTCGTCCGGAAGCTTCTAATAGACGGGTATAGGTTTCATATTTGCTCAAATTTAACAGTTTGTCATATTCATCACCCATGTCATCAAACATGGGACCCCCGTCTACAGGACTCAAGCCCGTGAATTTGTAGGAATAAAAAGTCCCGACTGCTTTTCCTTTTACGAGAGCTGTGCCGTCAAGGAAATCATTTAACTCGTACGTGTCGGCTGCCGGATCGTTTTTGAGTTTGTTAATCGTGCGACTGAACGAAGTGGATAAGGTCCAGCGAAAATCTTTCGTGTCGAAAGGAGAGATTGTGAGGGCAAAACTGTAACCGCTGTTATTCACGTTACCGCGGTTGATGGTAAATGTGTTGTTGTTTATACCGTTCATTGAAGCGATTGTTTTGGACATGAAAGCTTTTTTCGTTTTTTTCAAATAATAAGAAGCTTCTACCATCAGTTTGCGCCGGAAAAGCGAAAAATCTAGCCCCAGGTTGTATGAACTGGTCTTTTCCCATTTTAAGTCTGGGTTGGCATTTTGTTTTAGCGTGGCTGTCTGTTCATTGTAATACGTGTCGAGCGGTTCTTTCGAGATGATCATCACGGGAGATTCGGAATTGAGCATGTTACCTTGATAACCGAATGACGTTTTGAGTGTGATGAAATCAATCCAGTTACGTTTCAACCAGTTAATCTCTGATAAATTCCAGTTGGCAGAAAGTGACCAGATCGGGTTGAAGCGGTTATTGCTTTGATCCCCAAATCGATTACTTCCGTCAACACGGGCGTTTCCGTTGAGGGTGAACCAACCTTTATAGCTGTAGGAGGCCGATACATAACCGGATATGATATTCGTTAGATCGTCTGTTAATGATGGAGTATGTTCTGCTATCCAGTCTCTGTAGTTCGCATAGTCTTCTAGGGCGATGTTTTGCACGAAGCTCATTCCCCGGTCTGGATAATAGCCGCGAGAGGTATTATTGTACCCTTTGTACGTCGTTGAACTCATTTCGTAACCGGCACTGGCAAAAATGTTGTGCTGTTGCTCTGCCCCCAGAGATTTATTGGCGTTTAATTGTAGACGTACCGTGTAAGAATTATTACGAGTTTCTGAGTGTTGTAACTCGCCTCCGAAGGGCATTTCGCTGTACTCTTTGTCATCTTCTGTTAGTGCAACACCGTATTCCGTGCCTCGCAAAGTACTCGCTCTCCAAGTTTTTTCACCCCAGTATTCTTCTTGTGTGGTATTGGATGTGTTATAGGATACAACGGCATTAGCATTCAGCCAGTCCGTGAATTTGAATTGTAAATTGGCTGTTACAGTTAATCCGGTTCCTTCTTGTTCGTAGGAGCTGTTTTCCAGTTCATTGAGTATGTTATAATTATATTCAGTGAAGTTGCTGGTCGTAACTTTTTTCTTGTAATAATAATATTCTCCGTTTTCGTCATAGGCGGGAATTGCACGGCTGGTTTTATAGGCGTAGTCCATGGGTGCAATGCTTTGAGGATAATAGTCCCGATTGGATACATTCCCATTCATATTGAACGAGGCCGTGAGCCATTTCGTCATGTTCACGTCCATGTTGAGTGCTGCGGTATAACGTTCGTTTTTGTTCCCCTTGATTACGTCGTTGTCACGGGAATAACCAATAGAAGCGTAATAACGGGCATCTTCAGAACCTCCCGATACGCTTAGCGTGTGCGAGTGAGACCAACTATCCTCGGTTAGCAATTTGAACCAATCTGTATTCATGGTTTCTATACGAGCCACTTCTTTGTCAAATTCGGCCGGAGTGATGGCTCCGTTGTAAAGTTTAAAGATTAAATCCTCGAAACCGACAAGATTCACGTAATCATTATATACATAGTGATCATCAAAAAGTTCTTTGGAGAATTGTATGCGTTCCTTCGAGTTCATCAAATTTATTTTTCGATCGGAATAACGTGGGCGTTGTCTAAGAGTGGTTGTCATGTTATAACGAACAATCGGTCGACCTACTTGCCCTTTTTTCGTTGTAATGACGATAACACCATTTGCAGCTTTGGTCCCGTAAATGGCGGTGGCT
>OGIE01002267.1_pt1 | contig 24300 bp, 18 predicted proteins | sample 1571581 | NCBI WGS metagenome assembly OGIE01 (sample SAMEA2582021, study PRJEB24529) | metagenome | biome: Human gut stool | place: China | collected 2011
GAAGATAAGAACGGTCGGAAATACATGGATTGGCGGATACCGTATATGGATCAGCCAGGGCTGATCATGGTCTATAAATCCGACAGCCGGTATGAGAAGTATCTGGTTTACTTCTTTACGAGTCCGGCAAGCGATTGTCCGGGCAAATATCTGCATACAACCTACGGAAGTATCCGGGTGGAAGATGGTTCATTGACAATCAAAACAAAGAACAGCGTCTATGAGTTTGAACTGGATGCATCATGCGTTTCAAAGGCAGATATGATTTTGCTGTTACATACGGTAAATGAGTATTTTCGCGATGATGGCATGTAAGGCAGACGCTACCAAGCACTGGGCTGCGGGAGTGATTCCGCGGCCGTTTTCATAGCGTTGGATCTGAAATTAACAAAGAGAAAAAGGAATGATAAACGTATGAGCAGTTTTGAAAATGTACAGATTTTTGAAGATACCAAAAAGCTGTGTGAAACGAACGGAAAGATTAAGGACGCCCTTGCGCGGTCAGTGAAAAATCAGAAGCTGATTTTTGAAAGCGCGAATCTGGCTGCCGTGGATAAAGCACGCTTTGAGGATGAGGCGAAGATCATCGTATCCACAAAGCGGTCTTTCGAGGCGGCTGCAGCTTATGCAGGTCAGAAGGTGGCAGTACATAACTTTGCTTCCGCTACAAACCCGGGCGGCGGAGTGACAAGGGGCTCCAGTGCGCAGGAAGAATGCCTGTGCAGATGCTCCGGCCTGTATTTCTGCCTAAGCGTACCGGAGATGATGAGAGGTTTCTATTACCCTCATCAGAATGCGAAGAATCCGGTTAACAATGCGGATATCATCTACACGCCGGATGTGACCGTATTCAAGACGGATACGCGCCGACCGAAATTGATGGATGAGAAGGACTGGTATGACGTGGATGTTATCACCTGCGCGGCGCCGAACCTGAGGGAGAGACCGAGCAACCGGTTCAACCAGGACAACGGTGACCGGTCAGTAAAAGTTAGTGACAAGGAGCTTCTGGAAATCCATAAGAAGAGGCTGACCAGGATTTTGGATGTTGCCGTACTGAACGGTGACGCAGTGGTGATTCTGGGCGCATTCGGATGCGGAGCGTTTCAGAATAAACCGGAAGTGGTGGCAAGAGCAGCGAAAGAAGTGATTGCGGATTATCTGCATGCCTTTAAAACCATTGAATTTGCGGTCTATTGCCCGCCGCTGGATGATACGAATTTCAAGGTGTTTAAGCGGGTGATGGGTTAAATACGAATGCGAGGAGGTAACGGGATGAAGAAAATTAAAAAAGGCGGAAATGAGAATGAGGCGGCTTCTTTCTATACTGCGGATGAGTTCTTTTTACGGAAAGGATATCAGATCCCGGATCTGGTGACTGAAGTCAGAAAAGAAGCATACGTTTCGGGATTCAACCGTGGCCAGGAGCAGGCGTATTATGGATTCTGGAATAAAGACTGCCAGAAATTATTCAAGGAAGATGAAGAGACGCGGAAGGTTGAGGAGCACGAGCATTGTTGGACGGCACACGATGAATGGCAGGAGCATATCGCCAGGACGGGTTTTAATCTTACAGCATCTGCCTACAAGGAGTATATGGGCGGAAAGAGCAGCGTGGACGATGCGATGGATGCCATTGTTGCCGTACTGCGCACGGAGTTCGTGAATACAAGAGTAAAACAGATTGCGGAAAATACCGGGAAGATAATTCCGGTACCGCCGGAAGAAAAATGGCTGAGTGATGATGAGGATGATGGCGAGGGCGTAAGTATGCTTACCATGACCCGCGAAATCCTGAAAGAGGGCAGAAAAGAGGGCTATGATATCGGCTACATGAAAGGATATATGGCGGCGCAGTCAAAAGAATAGGTTATAAGCGAAAGAAGGAGTAGATATAAGTCGCGAAATGGAAATCATGAGAAATCAGGCATTTGAGGAAGGTGTTGAAAAAGGCAGCATGCTGCAGTTGATTAAGCAGGTCTGCGCAAAAAGGCAGAAGTTTTCTTCGGCAGAGGAAATTGTAGATGATCTGGCGATGCAGGACATTTCATTGATCCGGAAAATCATGGATTTAGCTCCGAGATTTGCCCCGGATTACAATGTTAATGATATTTATAATGCGTTAAATTTGAAGTAAGCTTCCTGTATAATTCAAAGTGTAGAGAGTAAATGATTTTACAAAAATAGATACCTAAGTTAAACTGTCATTGCTGACCGGCCAGTTAGCAAATGAGCAGAATAAGAAAGGTATCTACAAATGAATTCTACACAAAATAAGAAGATTGATCAAGTAAAAGAAACAACAATGATTGTCGGCATTGATGTTGGCAGTGAAAAGCATTATTTCAGAGCGTTTAACTGGAGAGGCATTGAGCTTACCAGAAAGCCTGTAGCGTTTTCAAACTCTATGGAGGGATTCAACAACTTTTACAATACGATTGTGGAACTGATGCAGAAAAGAGAACTTGAAGAGGCGCTGGTAGGAATAGAGCCAACCGGTCATTACTGGTTTGATCTTGGGCAGTTCATGGGGGAAAAGAACATAAAGTTTGTGATAGTAAATCCGCACCATGTGCATAAGACCAAAGAATTAGATGACAACAGTCCATCTAAAAATGACAGAAAAGATCCTCGTGTTATAGCAGGGCTTGTAAGGGATGGACGGTATTTTTATTCATATATGCCGACAGGTGTATATGCAGAACTGCGGAATGCGTCAAACCGCCGGTTTGTGCTTGTAGAAGAACAGACAAGGGCGAAGAACCGTCTGCAGAAGTGGATTGCAGTGTATTTCCCGGAATATAAGGGAATATATACACACATAGATGCCAAGGGAGGGTTGCTGGTGTTAAAACAGGCACCAACTCCTGAGGAGATAGTAAGAGTTGGAGTGGAAGGTATCATAAAGATATGGAAAGACGCTAAACTCCGAGGAAATGGGCATAAGAAGGCTATGTTGATTCTGAATGCAGCCATGAAGAGCATAGGATTAAAGTCAGGTCTTACAGAAGCCAGAATGGAGATACAGGATCTGATAGAGGATTATGAACTCCAGACAAAACGCCTTGAACGGGTCAATGACCTGATCAAAGAACTGTGCCAGCAGATCAGGTATGCGGATAAGCTGCTTGAAATAAAAGGCATAGGAATAACAACAGTAGCTGGTTTTATAGCAGAAGTCGGTGATATCGCGCGCTTCGATAGCACGAAAGAACTTCAGAAACTGGCAGGATTGGAACTGGTGTCAGATAGCTCCGGTAAGCACAACGGAAAGACAAAGATAAGCAAAAGAGGGCGCAAGCGTCTCAGATATCTTCTTTTCGAGGCAGCGATATCGGTGGTGGGAAAGAATGAAGAATTCAAAGAAATCCACAGGTATTATACCACCAGGGAAAAGAATCCATTAAAAAAGATGCAGTCACTGATAGCAGTAGCATGTAAGCTGATAAGAGTATTCCATGTGATCCTTACCAAGGGAATTAGTTATGATGCATCAAAGATGTTGAAAGATATTCAACATCAGGGAAAGCAGTTAAAGGCTGCATAAGCGAGCACTAAAGAACAACCATAATGATTACAGGAAGCGTCCACCGAAAGGTGCTGTAATCGGAGTGTTTGGATCAGTAATGAAAGTACAAAGAATGAGCTGGTAGCCGGCAGGAATTTTCTCCAGAGGGCATGACCCTGTAAGTAAGCTAAGCTGGCGCCCTGGTTATGGACAGGCAGAACGAAGGAAGTGAGGACCCGCCGTAAGGAGGATGATCCTGTTGGACATGAGAGGTGAGCTGCCATATAGGGATGGGTATACATCGAGGCCATTTAGGACGGATAGTGATGACGTTTTATTTGGTGTACCCATTATTACTATATATCTGCCCTGTATGAGGTAAAGATCACTCCATAACCTTAGTTTTATTCAATGATAGGTATCAAAAAGTATTGAATTTATTGAAAAAAACACTTGATTATATGGAGAGTGGAATACAGCAATCGATCCAGAAACAAATAAAACTGCGGTCTTGTACTATCCGGGAGATGCGGATCTGATTAAATTCAGTGATTCGATGGATTGGTCAAAGACAAGTTTGTACGGTATGAATCCAGGGAAGTATGAAGTGGGAGAAAGAGAACCACTCGGAAAACTTTTGGTTACAAGTGCAACAAGGTGTTACTACTACGTTGGCAGCAAGCTTGGAAATATAGGTGGACAGACAACTGCACAGAGTCTCAGCGAAGAGGATGAAGAGGATGAAGACTATGAAGAGGATGTCGATGAAGAATTCTTTGATGAGGATGACGGCGACATCGATATGCTTGATGAAGCGTATGAGGTAGAAGATGAGTCGGCAGAAGATGGTGAAGCTGAAAAGGAAGGCCCCGGTTCTCCGGATCCAAAACTGGCAAGCGGTGCTCCGGATGATGAGAACAAGTATAAGCTCACCTACAATACAGATGCTACGAAGAATATCAATATAGCTTCTCCGGGTTCGACAAACGTAACGCAGCATTTCTACAGCAACGATGAAAACTATATCATTTTCCGAGATATTGATCTTTCTGGTGAAAACTGGACACCGATTGAAAACTTCCAGGGCAATATGGAAGGTCGGCTTCATATGGAAGAAAGGAAGAATGTTACCATCAGCCATGTGAAGATTGAGCAGACGGCTAATTTGGAGCAGACAAATACAAAATCGGAGTATGGTATCGGATTTTTCAGAAACCTTGCGACACCTTATAGCGAAAAATTGACGGTTAGAGATGAACCAATAGAGATAAAAAACCTGACTTTGTCAGACGTGTCCGTAAAAACGACTGCGACGAAGGTAAACCAGAATTTTTCCTTGATAGGAACCCTTTTGACACCGATTCTTGCGATTCTTGGTTTGGGGAGTGGATTAAAACCGGATCCGCAGTCTCTGGCGACTGGCGGATTTGTGGGTGCAGTAAGAGGAAATGTCCATATTTCGGACTGTCGGATTGAGGAGCTTTCCGAAGTATCCAATGTGAATAACTGGACTGGTGGCTTTGTGGGTTATTCGACCGGTATCACAAAGTATGCAACAAGTAGTTTGGGGAGCTTGGTAACAAATTTGTCAAAATTACTGAATCTGATTCCGTTTTTGGGGCTTGGAGATCTGCTTACAGCGCTGATCAACGGTGGCGCATTAAAGGTTGGCGATCTGATTCCAATCGGATACGTGAATCCCATCTATCAAAATTGTTCCGTTTCCTTCACCCAGGGAGCTGCGGGTAATGGAAATGGCAAGCAGTATGTGGGTGGTTTTGCCGGTGAGACCATCGGTACACTGATGCAGAATTGTACAATTGAGAATGTAGATACCGTATCCGGCAGTAATTATGTGGGTGGCTTTATCGGAAGATCAGCCAATGCGGTAATTGCAGGACTTTTAAGTAATCTGGGTGTTGACTTATTGGACAATTTTCCGGTGAATAGCATTCTGATGAACTGCAAGGCAGATGGTGTCGGACAAGTGCTTGCATCGCCGGTTAAGGATGAGAGTGGCTATGCCGGTGGTTTCATCGGTGCCATGAGCAACAGTTACGCGGTAGATTGTACCCTTACAGGATTAGGTACGGTAAAAGGAAAGGACTATGCTGGTGGCTTCACCGGAAAGGCGGATCTGGGAGATCTGGCAGATATCAATGCCACTAAGGGGCTTTTGAATATCGTGAAGGAATTGCTGACAGCGATTCTCTCCGGCAGCACCGATGCCCAGATTCTGGGGCTTGTAGGACTTCGCCCTTCGGTAATCACCGGATGCGAGATATCAGGTAATTCAATATCGGTGGAGGCATCAGGAAAACATGCCGGTGGTCTGATTGGCTATGCCGGAGCTGTTCAGGTTTCGGATACGAAGGAACTGGCAGATCCAGATAAGACGACATCCAAGAACTTCCAGCGTATGCTTACAAAAACAGGACTGGAATATGAACCTCAGGCCCATCCAAACGAAATCACAGCCACCGAAAAAATGTCTGTCCAGGCCAATGAATATGCCGGTGGTCTTCTTGGTAAGGCAACCATGACCAGGATGACAGCAGTGCTGAATGAGACACTGGGTGTTGCCGATTATATGCGTTTTGAGCTAAAGGATGCAGCACTGGACGGCGGAAGAACAGGCCTGAATGTAAAAGCAACGGATACGAAGGGAAGTTATGCCGGAGGTGCCATCGGACATGGAACCGGTGGAGAAGTCCGGAGCGTATCGATTGTAAACCTGGCTTCCGTAGATGCAGTTACCGCAGCCGGTGGTTTCGGTGGATACTTCGGAAGCGGCAAATTTGCGGATGTGGGCGGAGTAAACCTTCTGGGTCTTAAACTAATCAAGATTGACGGACTTCTGTCTCTCGGAGCCATGATCGAGACTTTTACAAGAGATTGCAGCGTGGCAGGGCTGGAGGCCGGATATACAGTTACAACCAGTGCCGATGAGGGCATGAGCGGTGGCTTTATCGGTGAGTGTATCAGTGGACGGACTGGTGGAACAAATGTGACGAACCTGAAATCAGTTGCAGCTTCTATGAATGGCGGAAAAGCTGGTGGATTTATTGGATATGCCAAAGCCGGTGATGCGCTGGCAGCCGCCGGAGAATCAGTAGGAGTAGGTGGAACACTGACTGCGATACAGATCACGGATCTTCTGGGTGTTATCAGTGCCTTGCGGCCGGAGTTCTACCAGACAAAATTGAGTTATATACCGGTGAATGCGGAAGAAATTCAGGTTCAGGCAGATATGGCCGGCGGTTTCATCGGCGATGGCGAGGCAGTTGACATTAACTATGGAACGAACCATTCGGAGACGACGAAAGCGGAAGATTCTGCTGCAAAGGTAGCAACCGTCATCACAGGACTTTCCAAGGTGGACGGAGAGACCTATGCCGGCGGATTTACCGGAAGGCTGATTCCCGGAGATGTCGCACAGACCGGTTCGGTGAAGCTTCTGGGACTTTTAAATGTCACCCAGTTGTTAAGTGTAATGGACGTTGCATACCCACGTATTTCGGAATCGTCCATTACCGGAGAAAATCTTGCGGTTACCGCAGCCGGTAAGAACGGCAATACAGAGGTCGGTGATGCCGGAGGCTACATCGGTTATGGAAAAGCAATCATCATAGAGAATTCCGATGTGAAAGAGGTAGCTTCCGTTACCGGTACTTATCATGCCGGCGGCTATATCGGACTGATGCGTTCGGGAAGTGCCGTAGATGCCGGGGATGATACGGGAGCACTGCTCAACAGCGTTCTCGGTAAGATAGTGAATCTGAACGATCTGGCCGGTGTTCTGCAGGCGGCTTCTGGTAAGATTAGTAATTCCAAAGTATCGGGTGTGGCGGACGGAATGGTTGTAAGTGAGGCCGTCAGAAGCGATAATGACGAAAAAAAGGCTAATGGCTATGCCGGTGGTTATGTCGGGGAGATGCAGAGCGGTTATATCAATAACCGGGCTAATGGGGCAGATGGAAAAGGAACAGCCGTTGAGAACCTGAAAGAAGTAAATGGACTCCGCTATGCCGGTGGCTTCGGTGGTCTGATAAAAGCCGGATCTGTGGCAGAGGTGGCAGAAAACAGTTCCCTGCTTGGACAGGTAGCGGATATCACAGGTCTTCTGACGATCTTAAATGCCTTTGTTCCGGTGATCGAACACGCAAGTGTGCGTTCCGTGGAAAAAGGATTTACCGTAACCGTGACAGGAACGTATCAGAAGGATGAGACCCATGATACGGATACCGGAAGTGCCGGTGGATTTATCGGATGCGGAAAGGGTGTCCAGATTCGTTCCTCGGATGTGGATAAACTGAAAAATACAAAGGTTTTGGAACCGAAGGATCTTCAGTCCACAGACGGAACGGTGTATTTTGATGAGACGATTGAAAACCCGAGTGTCTATTCCGTATATGGATACCGTCATGCCGGTGGTTATATCGGAAAAGCGGATATGGGAAGCACAGCGACGGTGGGCGGCATTAATTTGTTGAAAAAGGTGCTGAATCTGTCAAACATCGCTTCTGCACTCAGCGTGATCACCTCCATCATCGAGGATTCAGATGTATACGGAGCGGTAGGCGGATTTAACGTTCTGGCATCGGAAACGAGAACGCAGATCGGAATAATAGGAAAGGCCGGCGGCTATGCCGGACACCTTCTGGGAACACAGCTTCAGGACTGCAATTCCTACAATTTCTACCATATTATCGGTCGTGAAAGTGCCGGAGGTTATGTGGGAACCATGGAACCGGGAAGTGTGGCTAATGTTGTGGGCGGCACAGAAATTCTTGGTGGACTGGTAAAGGCGAACAGTGACCTTCTGACGGTTCTGCAGTCCTTTGTTCCGGTGGTGCGAAACAGTGAAACCACCTGTGTGCCCTGTGGCGGCGTGGTAAGAGCCGATGCCGAGGGAAGTGACGGAATCTACCGCGGTTTGGCCGGCGGTTATGCCGGATACAACTATGGCGGTCAGATTTCCGGAAATGACGATAGAAAATGGCGCGGGGAGGACTACACAGGAGAACAGAGAGTCTGCGGGGCTGTCCGGATCCGTTCCGTCTATGGAACAGAGTACAGCGGCGGCTATACGGGCCTGATGCAGTGTGCCAATGTGGCAGATACGGGAAATCTAAGTGTATTATTTGGTGCAATTAAGCTAAGCAATCCATTGAGCGTGCTGCAGGCAGTTTATCCGACGGAGACAAACACCGCTGTGTACGGTCCGCTTCGCAAACTGGATGTAAATACCTGGAACAGCTGGGTAACCCATGTGGGCTCCTACGGAAGCTATGGAAACCAGCTGCAGGCGCTGGGTCTGGTAACGGATCAGGAAAACTTAAACCAATATATTGAGAAGTATGCCTACGGTTATACGGCAACAGCCGGAAGAAATACAGCTTCTGCTGCAGTTGTTGAAGGCGGAGTGGCCGGCGGCTATGTAGGTCGGATGCAGGGCGGTGTGATCACGGAAGCCCATGGGATGGATCTGTTGGAGACGGAAGCCTTCCGCAGTGCCGGAGGATTTGTCGGTGAGATGCTCACAGGTTCTGTGGCAAATCCCGGTGAAATTACACTTGGTAACATAGAACTGGTGGGAACGGAAAGTCTGGCAGCTCTTCAGACCTTCGTACCGGTGATTAAAAACTCCGATGTGGCAGGCTATCAGTCCGGTGCGGCCGTGAAGTCAGCCGGATACAGTGAAAATGACCCGGCTGGTTATGCCGGCGGTTATGTAGGACGGATGGTAGGCGGCCAGATCTGGGGAGATGAGACTACTTCCTGCAGCATCACAAAACTCCGGGAAGTGTCGGGAACCTCTTACGTCGGCGGCTATGCCGGCAGAGTGGATCCGGGAAGTGCGGTGGCACTGGATACCTCCACAAGTCAGGGGCTTTTAAATGGAATATTAAAGAAGCTATTAAGTACACCGGAACAACTGGTAACTCTGTTAAATGCAACGGTATCTACCATCCGGTATGCCGGGGTGCAATCCTGGGATGATTGGGGAATCACCGTAAACGGCATGTATCTGGATCAGAATAGCGTGAATACGTCCTATGCGAAAACGGCAGGCGGTTTTGCCGGAAGTATCTCCGGAACTGTGCTGGGTAAAAAAGACGAGGACAGATCCGGAGTTTATGCAAAAGGAATCCGTTCCGTCACAGGCGGTGAATATGCCGGTGGATGCTTCGGCATCGCGGATGTCTCAGCAGTGGCAGATATTTCCGGAAATGGAGAAACCGGGCTTTTAGACAAGGTTCTCCAGCTTGGAAGTGTCAATGTTCTGGATGCATTCCGGCCCTATGTGTACTTTGGCGAGGTAAGCGGAAGTGCTGACGCGGGTCTTACGGTATCTGCCAATACAGCCAAAGAATATGGGCAGAATGAGGAACTTACCTACAGCGGATGTGCCGGCGGTTTTGGAGGAGGCCTGATGAATGGTTCCGTAAAAGACAGCCATGTGACGGCGCTCCGCCATGTAACAGCTCCCAACAGTACCGGTGGTTTTATCGGCTACAGCGGCAAGAGCGGTGTGGTTCAGTTGAAAAAGGTTGATGTTCTTGGTGACGAGACATTACAGCTTCTGGGCGGCTCCCTGGGAGTCCTCAACGTGTTCGGCTCTCATATCGAAAGAAGCAGTGTGACGGGTATCCCAGGCGGCTATACGGTGCAGAGCCAGAATGGTCAGGAAGCGATTGCCGGAGGCTTTATCGGATATGCAAACCTGGCAAAGATAAGCGACAGCACAGCCGGAGATCCGGAGACAGAGTCCTATGGTATAAAACAGGTTGCCAGCAGCCAGATCGCCGGTGGTTTTGCCGGCCGGACAAGCTTTAAATATCTGGCGGATATCAAGCTTGATTCTACCCTGGTGAATGTAGTACTGAAGCTTTTGAATGAACTGATTAAGGCACTGTACCTGGATAAATTGCAGAATTTAGATGTGCTGAAGATCAATCTGGGTATCATCAAGGTAGATGCCCTGTATGACGGAAATCTTCTGCATGTGAACCTGCTGGGGCTGGATATTTCGGTTGGCCTTTCTAAAAAATCAGCGGAAAATAACCAGCAGACGGATCTGGCCATCATTACCATCGGTGATTCCAAAATCGCACTTCCGTGTAATGATCAGGGAATCCTCGATGATGACAGCAAGCAGAATATTAACATTGAGCTCATCAAAGCAAACCGGACGAAGATTAAGGGCTGCAAGACATACGGAATTTCCGACGGATATGATGTCTACGGAGGCGGTTCCGGCAACATTTCGGACGGAACAGGCGATAAAGGCTTAAGCGGTGGTTTCGTGGGCTACAATGACGAAGGCATGCTGCTGGAAAATGACATGTTCCGTTGTGATGCGATCCGCGGTACAGCCGGAAAAGTAGGACCATTCAGTGGTGTCAGTGATTTAAGCAGTGTTTACGAATTTAACACGAAAAAGAATATCGAAGGCAATGCAAACCGGTACCGGGTTTACCGGAAGCTGGAAAACGGCCTTTCCGGTGTGGGTTCGCTGATTCAGGGAACTGGTGGAAACGTGCGTCTGGATGAAGCACCAGAGTTTACACCGGCGGCTTCGGCAGATGCATTCAATATCTATACCATCCTTCATATGAACAAGGTGGAAAAATATGAGAATCTGAAAAATGCGGATCTGAAGGCAGAAGATACGTCAGTAAAATTGGAAGCTTATGTATCTGATGCCAAAGCGGTTCTCATGAATGATGTTCCGACGGAAACATCCTGGGAAGGAATCACGCCTCCGCCGTCCCAGATGCAGGACCCTTGTGATGAGTTCCTGCACATCACGATTAACAAGGTATGGAAAGATTTCTTCAATCTGGACAAGTTAAGACCGAAATCCATCAATCTTACACTCTGGAGAAAATGGACGGATGGAAGCGGAGAGCATAACGAGGCGGTAAGCGGATACAATCCATTTACCTGGACACCGGAGGATGCTTCGAAGAATACCTGGCAGACAGTCTGGAAGGAGCTGCCGGCCTATAAGTCGGAAACCATACAGCAAGAAGACGGAACTGAAACAACAAATACATATTATTACACGTACTATGTGACAGAGGCGGAAGTACCCGGATACCTCACAAACATTACCTACGGTGATGAATTTACGATCACCATTACAAACAGCCATCACCGCGTGCTGCCGGATACCGGCGGACGCGGAGCTTATATTAATCTTTTACTGGGGGCAGTGATTCTGACCGTTACATTCTGGACAGGGCGAACCAGAAGAAAGAGAGAGGAGGATGGTGAAGTGTGAGAAAGGAGGGATACCGCCGGCGGACGGTACGTGCGCCGGATGCAGAACGCAGAAGGTAAACATCAAAAAACAAAGAAAAAAGTACAGGAAAGAGGAAGAATATGAAAACGAGAAAGTTATTTTCAAGAATCATGGCAGCCGTATTTGCCATGATCCTGGTACTGGGCATGAATATGACAGCCCTTGCATCAACATTGACAGTGACTGGAACCAAAAACAATGGTGGTAACGTAACAGCCTATAAGCTGTTTGACAGAACCGAGCAGCCACTGGAAGGCGGCAAGAAGGCAGTAGCATACACATTAAGTTCCAAATATGCAGGTTATTTTTCAGAAAAGGTAGACTCCTGTAAAGATAAAAACGGTGATGCCTTATCCGAGGCTGCATATAACTATGTGGCAGGATTAGCAGATCATACGAAGAAAGTTGAATTATCCCAGTTCGCAGCGGATATGTGGAAGTGGATCTCTGAGAATAATGTAGATAATGATGGAACTGCTCCAGCTGCAGATACTACAACCGAAATGACTCTTGGTGCAGGTTATTACTTAATCTTCCCGGCAGGTGCAGCTACATTAAAAGACGATCATAAATCTCCGGCAATTTTGCAGGACGTGGATGGAACAAATCCAGTAAATGTTACATTAAAGAGTGAATACCCGACACTGAAAAAAGAGGTAAAAACAACCGAAGGTGGAGAGTTTGGACCGGCTGGAACTGTAAAACCGGGCGATACCGTTACTTACACTATTACTTCCAAGGTTCCGGATGTAAGCGGATATACCAAGGGTTATAAATTCGTGATCAAGGATACCCTGTCTGATGGTTTGACTTTTAATAAGGACAGTGTAAGCGTTAAGATTGGTGAGAACGCTCTGGGAGACGCTAATTACACCCTTATTTCTGATACTACTTCGAATTCATTCACTTTGGAACTGAAAAACATGACAAAAGAGGACGGTGGTAAACAGGTACCAAACACCGATATTTACCCGACTGGCAAAACCATCACTCTGACATACACCGCTACTGTCAATGAGAAGGCAGTTACCGGTATCGACCCGAACACCAACAAGGCGAAGGTTGAGTACAGCAACAATCCAGGCGAAGAAGGAACCGGTGAGTCTGAAGAAGTTGAGGCAAAGGTATATACCTTTGAATTTGGTATCTTCAAGTACAGTCTGAAGGATGATGCTGTTGCTGATGGAGATACAAATAGAAATCCGCTGGCAAATGCACAGTTTAAATTATATGCTGATACAGATCACACTACAGAAATCAAACTGGTAGATGTATCTGTACCAGGTGCGGATAAGGTTTACCGTCAGGCAAAGGATGCCACAGAAACAGGGGTTGACCATATCGAAACAGATACCACAGGTAAAGTTACGATCAAAGGCTTAAAAGAAGGCACTTATTACCTGGCCGAGACCAAAGCTCCGGCAGGTTTCAACAAGCTGGTAGGTGATATCAAGGTTGAGATTGGTAATCTGGTATATGATACTACAGATACAACAAAGCTTAACAGCTATGATGTAACCTACACGATGCCAGGTGAAACAAATAGTATAAAGGTTACTGTACCTACAGAGGCAAATCTGGCAGAAATTCCGGTACTGAACAAGGCTGGTTCTGTTCTTCCGAGCACCGGTGGTATGGGTACTGTTGTGTTTACCATCGCAGGTGCAGCGATTATCGGTCTGATGCTGGTAAGCAGCCTGGTAAGCAAGAAACGCAAACGTTCTGAATAATCCGAATGGATTAGACGCTGCTTGGCACACTTGTGTGAGTAGTAATGATTAAACGGGTGATCCGGGGGAGAGTTTTACTCTTTCCCGGCATCCTTATTAGTAACTATTCAGTACCTTCATAGTTATCCTTATTACAATAATAGAGAGAAGGGAATAAAATAAAATGAAAAAAATTGTAGGAAAAGTAATCAGGACAGTCGGCTATTTTATTGGTTTCTCTGTATTATTGTACCCATCCGTCAGCAACTACCTGAACCAGATCCATGGTACATCGGTGGTCAGTGATTATCAGCAGCAGGTGTCCCATACCACAGAGGAAGAGGAAAACCGGATGTTTGCGGAGGCACAGGCTTATAATCAGCGGCTTCTGGGATCGATCTCTTTGGAGGATCCTTTTGAAGCCGGAATCAAGCAGGAAAATACGGAGTATGAGTCGCTGCTCAACATGGGTGGAAACGGCGTAATGGGATATGTGGAGATTCCTAAGATCAAGGTACTCCTTCCTATTTATCATGGTACATCCGAGGCGGTTCTTCAGAGCGGAGTCGGTCATCTGGAACAGACCTCCCTTCCGGTAGGTGGCGAAAGCACACATGCGGTAATATCCGGTCATCGGGGACTTCCAAGTGCCAGATTATTCACGGATCTGGACCAGATTGAAAATGGAGATGTATTTTATATCAAGGTGCTGAACCGGACCCTGGCCTATCAGGTGGATCAGATATTGACGGTTCTTCCGACGGAGACCCAGGCTCTTGCGATTACAGAGGGTGCTGATCAGGTGACTATGGTTACCTGTACTCCTTATGCCATCAACACCCACAGACTTTTGATCCGTGGTTCCCGCATCCCTTATGAGGAAGCGGTAGAGGTGGCAGAAGAGTTAGAGATCAAACCGCAGATACCGTTGACTCAGAAGATGCTGATGCTGGGTGTCGGGGCGATTCTTCTGGTATGGCTGGTTGTAACTACAATCCGGATCGTGCGCTGGATAAAAGAGAGAAAGAAAGCAAAGGAGAATGGTCATGAGGAATAAGTGGAGAAGGAAGCTTCGGTGTTTTGGCACATTCGTCCTGATGTTGTCATGCCTGTGCTTTCATAGAACGATTTCCGCTTATGCATCTCCTGCTGAACGGGGAACGATCCAGATCGATGTGAAGGTTGAGGATAAGAAAGGCAACAGAGTCGGAATAAAAAATGTCAAATTTCTTCTTTACCATATCGCAGACTGGGAGACTGACAGATGGATGCTGAAACCGAATTTTGCTGATTTTACAGGGAAACTTGATTTCAGTGATGCCAAGGAGCAGGAAAAGACATCGAGGGAGCTTAGCGAATATATCCGAAAAAAGGCATTCCGGGAAATAATGGGAATCAGCAATGCATCCGGTATTGTGATGTTTACCAATCTGGAGCAGGGAATCTACCTTGTAGCGCAGGAGCAGTCTTTTCGATATGACATTTATACATATACCAGTACACCTTCTCTGGTTCAGGTGCCGGCCCGTATCGGAGACCAGGATTACCTGGATGTGGAACTGGAGATGAAATTTGCCAGAACGGAAGATGAGCCGGAAACAACCGGACCGACAGAGCCGGAAACAACCAGACCGACAGAGCCGGAAACAACCGGATCAACAGAGCCGGAAACAACCGAACCGACAGAACCGGAAGCAACCGAACCGACAGAACCGGAAACAACCGAACCGACAGAACCGGAAACAACCGAACCGATAAAGCCGAAAACAGGGGATTCGGCGAACCCGGGCTTCTATCTGGTAGGTACCGTTCTTTCCCTTGGGGCGATTCTGCTGCTTTTATATCTGATTCGTAGCCGTAAAGAATAAGTGGTTTAGCAAAAGGCTGCTGCGAGGGCAGGATATATGGCAACATGAAACAAAGTTGAGATACAAAGATGAGAAAAAAGAGAATACTTACAGGGCTTCTTCTGATATGCGTGATGGTGTTTGCTGGTTTTCTTACGATGCTTGTGAAAACCTTGATTCCCTATGGGGAGGCAGATGAAGTTTATGAGGAGATTGGCCAGACTTCGGTGCAGATAGCTTCTGAGAGCCGAAAGGAACCTTCTGATTCGGAACAGGGGACGGTGGTGTCGGAAATCTGTCCGATTACGGTGGATTTTCAGGTGTTAGAAAAACTCAATCCGGATATCGTGGGCTGGATCTATGGAGAAAATACGAAGGTAAATTATCCGGTGGTTCAGGGGAGGGACAATAAATATTACCTTACCCATATGCCGGATCAGAGAGAGAATGCTTCCGGCTCCATTTTTATGGATTGTAGAAACCGGGAGCCGTCGTCCCTTGCAAACCAGATCCTATACGGCCATCATATGAAAAATGGAAGTATGTTTGCCGGGCTTATGAAATACAAAAGCCAGGAATATTATAAGGAACACAGCTATTTCTTTTATCTGACAGAGGATAAAAAGTATCGGTTGGAGATCCTGCGGGGGCAGGTTATAACAGATGCCTCGGATTTCTATCGAACCGAATTTTCATCGGAAGAGGATAAAAAAAACTGTGTAGGCCGGTGGAATAAAGCTTCCTGCCTGACACCGCTATTTACGGAAGAAATGGATGCACCGCTTATGACATTATCTACCTGCTCCTATGAGACTGCCGATGCACGGTTTGTCTTGCAGGGACAGCTCATAGAGATTACTGATGGAGAAAAGAATTAAAGGGGCTGTCGCACTAACGTGCGGCAGCTCATTTCACCTCAAAACTTACTTTTTAAAATCGCTCCATTTTGGATATTTCAATTTTTGTGAACCAAAGTGGGTTACAAAAATGGAATGGATTGGGTTACAAGAATTCCAAAAACCGTTATCCGCAAAATAGGTTAACATCAGTAGAATGCATTTTGGATATGTCCCCCAAAAACATCCAAAATGGAAAATGTATATCTTTATACAATCACAGAATTTACTCACTTGTTTGTAGATATAAAACACATGAGGCCAGTCACGGAAGTTCCCGTGGCTGACCTCACATTTTGGTTCAATGAGGGTTCCATCTACCTGTAGCTGTCAGGATTTTGATGTCTTTTGACACAGTACAAAAGACATACCGATAATGTTACATATAAATGAGAAATTGAGGGGATAAAAAGAAGCTTAAAATTCCTCTGCACCGAAAAATCGCAGTTGGGAACCATGATCCATATCCATACTTATAATAGGTTGATGCAAGGCATAGAGTAATGGTGAAATATCGAAGGAAATCTTGCGACGCTGTTTCAAGTGTGGTAAGATAATACTATACATTATTAGTTCCAAAAAGTTGATAAGTGGGCATTGCCCCGAGATCGATATGATCAGGGGATGCCTACAGAAGGGCTTTCCCTGTTTATATAAAATATCACAGAGAAAGTGAGGAAGATGCATGGATTTTGAAAAGAAACATCAGGAAGATCTGCAAAGACTCAGAGGTTTCCGCTTATTGGATGATGACTTCATGACGAAAGTATTTGAAGATATCCAGTGTGCGGAACTGTTGCTTCGGATCATCCTGAACGATGAAGGCATCCACGTTCTGGAAGTACACAGTCAGCGTGGCATCAAGAACTTACAGGGCCGGTCCGTAAGACTGGACATTCTTGCTATCGATAGTCATGGCCGTGTATTTAATGTAGAGGTTCAGCGGAGTGACAAAGGTGCTGGCGCGAAGAGGGCCCGATACAACAGCGCATTGATTGATGCGAATGTCACCGAACCAGGTGATTTGTATGAGGCTCTGAATGAGACTTTCGTAATCTTCATTACAGAAAATGATGTTATGAAAGCAGATCTCCCAATCTATCATATTGATAGGGTTGTAAAGGAAACTGGGAAATTGTTTAAGGATGAGGCGCATATCATATATGTGAATTCCCAGATTAAGGATGAAACGAAACTTGGGCGATTAATGCATGATTTCAGTTGCACAAACGCAAAGGATATGCATAACAAGGTCCTTGCAGACCGCGTCCGGTATTTTAAGGAAGATGAGAGAGGAGTGGCGATTATGTGTCGTGAAATGGAAATTATGAGAAATCTGGCACATGAGGAAGGTGTTGAAATAGGCATCAAAAAAGGTAGAATGCTGCAGTTGATTAAGCAGGTTTGCGCCAAGATGCAGAAGTTTTCTTCAGCAGAGGAAATTGCAAATGATCTTGTTGAGCAGGACGTGCCGTTGATCCAGAAAATTATGGATGTAGCCCCGAACTTTGGTCCGGATTACAACGTTGATGCTATTTATAAGGCATTAAACTTGTAGAGCTGCCGAAACTCTCCTTGTGGAGAAACATTACAGCAAAAGATATTTCCCCAAGAGCTTCCCTGAGAGGAGGCTCTTTTTTGATGCCAGCACCAACTTTTGCGACACATACCCTGCTGGCTGTCAAAAATTTTACAGCCAAAATGGGGCGATATTGGAAAAATTCATTTTGGAAAATTGGAGAAAATTTGAGGTAAGATTTGACGGCCTATTTTGGATTTTGGAAAAAATTTAGGAAATGTACAAAATAGCGGCAAATCCGCATGGATAAAGGATTTGCGATAATTTTCTATTTTGGAAATAAAAAAGTAGTTTTGTTTTGGGAGAGATCGCTCAGGCGATGCCGAAGGGGAACGCAGAAGCTCCCAGGCAAAAGGACCGGTTTCGGACGACGCTCCGAAAAGGCCGGGCGGCAGCGCCCGACCACCGAAGGTGCAACCTCCCAAAGCGGAGGGAATCTCTCAGGTAACTCAACGGGGGCACAAAACCGTAAAGGGCGGTTTTGTGCCCTTTTTTGCTGTCCTAAAAAAGAAACGGAGGAGCGGTATAGCCATCACTCCGAGGCGATGTCGAGACCGGCGTCCCCACCTCCGCCGGGGACGGAGATCTCCGCCTCGCCCGCGATCTCGCTGGCGGTCTTTTCTTCGCCGTTTTTTTCCTCCTCGTCCTCAAAGAGGGAGTCGTACTTCTCGCCGTCTCCCTCTTGCAGCATGGCCGCGGTCTTGGCCGCCATGTAAAGCTCGTGGCTGTATTCCATCAGCCGCTGTTCATCCTCCGGAGGGACTTGACCGCCGGAGGCGATGCGGTGGTAGATCTCCAGCATCTTGCCCATCTCCTCTGCGGCCTTCGACAGAGCATTGCCCTGCTGCTTTGCAACCTCGGCGTTGTGGATGGCAGTCTCCCGCTCGATGATGCTCTCCATCACGCCCTGGGCCTCGTTGTATTGCGCGTCCACGGCGGACAGCTCACGGGAGATCTCCACACGATCCACATTGGGCGCGCCGCCCTGCTGGCAATTTTTGAGCGCCTGCGACAGGTCGCGTTTCCGTGTCCACAGCGTATCCATCTGCGCGGCGTATGCCTTCTTCGCATCTTGAATTTTCATTGCGGAACCTCCTGTCTAAATGTTTTTCATATCCTTATTATCGACAGAAAAATGTTTTTCATATCCTTATTATCGACAGAAAAGGGTCCGGATTTAAGCCGGAGCACGGATAACAGGGCAAAAGCTTAACTGATCGTGGGCAAGACCACTGCCGGACCGCCCTTCCTCGACAAGACCTTGTGGGAACAAACGCTCCGGTTGAAACCGAGAAGGGGAGAGAACATCATGAAAAAAGCGAATCGTGGTCCAAAACTGTGAAAGAACAGAACGTGGAGTCATTGGGCGTACAAATGATGGTGCTGAATTTGGTTTAACGGCAAATGGCCGTCCATTATTTGACAACGACTGCCCACCGAAAGTTTTACAGAAAATTGTAAAAATGCAGGAGGTGGTTGTTCAGCTGGGGGTAGCGTCTTATGACGCACATGGGTGTTTTGCGTGCGATGAGATCGCGCCTGAAACGGAGGAATTCAGAGGCGCTGAACGATAAGTTTAGTGAAGGTGTGCGATACAGTCAAGATAATTGCAAGTGTGGGCACTGTGTCTGTGTCCAACGGTCACGCATTCTGGATCATTTTTGATCAAAGGAAGATATGCTTCCGAGAGGCAAAATCAAAAGTTGCGAAGGCAAAAAAGCATACGCCAAGATGGTACAGTGTCTGAATGAGTTTGAGCAAGAGATGCCAGGCCTGGATCCGCTCGATTTTGTGGAAGATACTCAAACTCATGACAGGTAGCGTGAAATCATCCTCCTTGAAGCTACGGCAAAGGCGTTGAAAGCATCCGGCGTTTTCCAGCAAGCTCCCCGATCTGGTAAATGACAAGCTCAAAAAGCAGCTCCGTGAGTATGATACCACCAAACAAAATATCGACAGCATTTTGCCCTCTGCCCGTGGACACGAACAAGAAAAGGCGTTGTAGCCACGCTGACAATCGCACATTATTTACAAATAATTTAATGTGTAACCGTCGTTCTTATCTTGACAGTGACACATTATTTCTTTATAATATAATGTGTAGTAGTCGAAAGCGAGGTGGCAGCTATGACCGACAAAGAAAAAATCAAAGAGCTATTGGAAGCGTCGCCGGACGGAACAATTACCGCAGAGCAAGTGACATCCGCAGGGCTACATCGCAGTATTTTACAGGAGCTTGTAGGAAACGGGGAGCTTTACCGTTTTGGGCGTGGCCTGTATGTGTGCAGCAACGCATGGGAAGATGATTTTTACCTGTTGCAGCGTAAGTATAGGCGCGGGATATACTCGTATGATACCGCGCTGTATCTACTGGGCTATTCTGACCGTACCCCGGCGCAGTACACTATGACATTCCCTAAAGGTTACAATTCGCCATCACTGAAACAGGAAAGCATCAACATCAAGCGAGTTGTGCCGGAGAACTATTCTTTTGGTATAACTGAACTGCAATCCCCCTGCGGAAACCCCATCCGTGTTTATGACCTTGAAAGGACGCTGTGCGACATCCTACGCGGCAGCGGCAGCGACATTCAGATCGTGGGCGCAGCAATGAAGAAGTACGCGGCTTCCAAAGAAAAAAACATACACAAATTGATGCAGTACGCAGATCAGCTTCGTGTGAAACCCAAAGTGCTGCGTTATATGGAAGTGTTATTATGATTACAAAGAATCCGATGCAGCTTAAAGCCTTTATCAAAAAGAAAGCTGTGGAAAAGAACATTTCTGCCCAGCTCGTCATGCAGAACTATATGTTGGAAAGGCTGCTGGAACGAATTTCCCTGTCAAAATACAAGTATGATTTCATTCTTAAAGGTGGTTTTCTCATTTCCGCAATCGTTGGCTTGGACACACGGGCGACAATGGATTTAGATACTACTATCAAAGGCTTTACGCTGACGCACGAATCTATTCGTGAGATTTTCGGAGAAATCTGTGCCGTGGAAATTGCCGACGATGTGAAGTTTGAGCTGATGGATATTTCGGACATCCGCGAGGGTGACGATTATCCGGGCATTCGTGTTGCGCTGAAGGCCAACTACCCGCCGATCAGCGTACCCTTGACGGGGGATGTAACTACCGGGGATGTTATCACGCCAAGAGAAATTAAATATACCTTTTCTCTGCTGTTCGATGACCGAACAATCAGCATACTTGCCTATAATCTTGAAACGGTGTTAGCGGAGAAGATCCAAACGGTGCTGTCCCGCAGCATTGCCAATACCCGTCCGAGAGATTTTTACGACATACATATTCTGTATGCCCTACACGGCGCGGAATGCAATGCAAAGACGCTGCTGCAAGCTCTGGAACGGACCGCGGACAAGCGCGGCAGCCGCAAGGTGTTGGAAATTTACCCGGATATTATCGCGGAGATCCGCGCCAGCGAACAGCTCCGGGGCGTTTGGAGAAAGTATCAGCGTGATTTTAATTATGCAAAGGATATTTCCTTTGACGATGCCTGTGATACTGTCCAGCGCATTATGGACAGTGTCACGGAGTAATTATTTTACACGACGAGTCTGACAAAAGTAATGGAACTCGAACGGATTCACTTATCGCATGACTTCGAAAAAAGACCGGCCGGATACACAAAGAACAAGCCGGCAGCCATCGAAGTGTGCAGTGACAAGACAAATTATTATGCGGGTGGTGACATGTACGCAAAAGTGGCGGCGGTACGAAGGAAACCTCCTGATAGATAGATATCCCGTACGAAAGATAAAACTTCTGTCTTTTTCCGACAAAAATTTGGAAGGAAGAAAACCAAAGGTGGATTGATGTTTGACAGGATGCGACATACAAAGTGATGCATTAACCCGTCAGGCCCTGATCACATTTTGTGGCAAGGGCTTTTTTGCTGCGCAAAATACAATGGAATGCTACACGTTTTCTGCCGGAGATTATTCGTCTATCTGCTACATACTGAAAGCAGCAAACACAAAGGAGGGTTTCCTATGGCAACACCAGATCCGGAAGAACGGAAACTGATTGAACATTGTAAGAATTATATCGTGGCCTGCGGGGTCCTGCGCGGGATCCAGTATGAAAATATCGTTTCCATGCAGGACGCGATCAAAAAGATTGCGGATGCCTACCAGGTGGATTTGACGGTCGGGGAGGGCCGGATGAAATTTCGGGAGAGCTGCAGGAAAGCAGCATATGAATACCTGGAGGGAGAAGGGATCATCGCAAAAGATGATGTTTTAAAGAAAAACCCGGATGGAACCGATAAGGTCACCTACCATATCGTACCAGGAAAGGAACAGGATTACAAAGACGCCATCTACCGGGCGGAGCATCAGCGGAAGAACGCGAGAAACCTGGGGCATTTCCTTGCCGCGGCGGAAAAGGCAAAGGATACGGGCAATCTCCTGATGAAGTGCGTCCATGTCCTAGGACTATCTCCGCAGCCGGCTATCAAACTCTTTGGCCATGTGGTAGCGTTCGCTTCCAAGGTATCCGATATGGCGGACCAGTTCGATGAGACGAAAGCGGATATCGTAAAGCGTGCCGCACAGGCAGCGTCGGATGCGGTGTACGGGACGGCAGACCATGCCGAGGAACTGCAAAAGGGCATCGGAAACGCAAAGGATGTTGCTGCACAAATCGCAAAATCCGCAGATGAGATTCTATACAAACAGGCATGCGCTCCGACGAATTCCATCCAGGAAGCCCGCTTCACGAAACGGATGAGGAAATCGGCTGATAAAACGTATGAACGCGTCATGACACCGCATCCGGAACGGAGGCAGAAGCTCTGGGAGATGGCAGAGACTCTGCGCCATATCACGGACGGACGCCAGGAGGATATCTTTGCGGCATTTGCGGATCTGGATGAAGTGCTCCGCCCCGGACAGAGAAAGATCACAAAAGACGATATCAGCCAGGCAGCGAAGGACGATACCCGGTTCCGGCTGGGCGATGTGAATCCGTTTTTAGAATCCGTCTGCCGGACACCGGAGCTGCTCAAAAACCAACTGATGGCCATGAGAAGTTTCCGTTTCTTAGATAAGCTGACAAAACGGCGGTCGGAGCGCCTTGCAACGTGTCTGATGCCGGAGCCCGTATTCCTCTGGTACCGGAACCGCCTGGCAAGAAAGGAATCCCTCCATTATGAGCGTGCTATGCAGAAAGAATCCGTCAAAAACAGTCGTTTTGACCAGGCACAGATCGGGATTGCGCATTTCAATGCCACTCATCAGGAGCAGGGCAGTGCCCAGGCCAGGGGAGAGAACTACGCGTACGAATACGCAGACTTAAACGTATACCGGTGCGGTCGGTCCGGGTTCCTGGTATCCTCCATGCATCTGTTTCGTATGAATACCTTGGACCGGATCTGGGCGATGGCATACATGAAAGCCGGGATGATCGAAAGCGTGCAGGGTGTCCGCTACCTGGGAAGGCCAAAGGATGAGGCCAGCATGGGGTGTATGGACGCAGTGAGGTACGCCGGAGGGCGGAAGCAGTCTTCCATTCCTACGTGGACGGGAAACCGATGCATGAATTAAGCCGGGTCTGCGATCAGATGGAAGCGGACTTTATCGGAGAACATTTCGCCATGATCGACCGGATCGCGGCGGAACGGGAACGGCAGGGCCTGACTCCCTTGCAGGAAGTATCCCACCTCAATGAGAATTTCGATAATGCTCGGGATGACGGCAAAAAAGATCATGCGGATGTGGAAGTCGTGGACGCGGCAGAGATCGACGGGCTGGATGTCACGGCTCTTCGCAAAACACTCGGGAAGGACGGCTTTTTCATCCGCGACAACGGAAGCGTGGCGCTTTATCTTTTCCAGGAAGATAAAGGTGTGGTCGCACTCGTGGATGAATGGGAGAACGTCACGTACATGCGCCTGACCCTGGACGGATACCATTGGGACAATGAGACAAAAGATGTGTTCAAGAAACAGATAAGGAATCCTACCGGATTATCCAAGAATAGAAAGCTTCTGGCTGTTTTATATGGCCGGGAGCTTTTTTGTTGTCTCGCGCATAAAGGTGACCGGGCGCATCGTGGTCGATCTGTTTCGTATAATATGTATCCCAATCCTTTCTGGCGCTCCCTGGGGGCGTTCTCTGCCGTATTCCGGCTTCATATCCATGATTATGGTCTGCATAGTGATGCGCAAAAAAAACGCCAAAAATGACCAATTTGTGTTATCCGCAAGAAAAATAACTTTGAAAAACTTGCCGCATCCTGACGATGACGGCGGTACCCGGGGTTTGGGGGCTGCCAAACAAAGCCAAAAGAAAGGATGAGACATGATGAAAGAAACGAAAGAAAACCGGGACAGCATGGTGTATGACCTTGCAGATATTCAGAGGATGCTTAAGATCGGACGCACTGCTTCCTATGATTTTATCGCGAAAGTATATAAGGAAGGGA